>Ga0209500_10000256_pt1 | contig 48129 bp, 60 predicted proteins | sample S_140212_EF_Meta_FD_187323 | JGI IMG/M metagenome (GOLD analysis project Ga0209500, IMG submission 187323) | Freshwater microbial communities from Lake Simoncouche, Canada to study carbon cycling - S_140212_EF_MetaG (SPAdes) (version 2) | ecosystem: Environmental > Aquatic > Freshwater > Lake ... | reverse complement strand
AAACCCTTTATGATATGGGAATGAAAGTTGCTGCAGTTGCAGTCATGTGTCAGGATGAGCGAGTGTTTAACGCAATGTTAAATGCCGGAACACCTTGTCCTATTGAGGGTAAGATTGGCGAACAAGCTAAACTTGCATGGGAAGATAATAAAGACAAAATCCCACAACCACCTAAAGAAGACAAATATGAAACTGCTAAAAACATTGGCTTCGGCTCTTTGCTTGGCATTCTTGTTCACGCCGCTTTCAAGTAAAGCGCAGACAGTAGATACAACAGGTAACCTGGTTAACTTTACCAATCAGGCTACCTCGATTACATCTACTTGGCAAAATGCAGGTACTATTGGTGTGGGATTAACTTGTTGGGAACCAGGCGGGCAAGGCTACTGTGGTCCTCTACCTAGAGTCGCAGCATGGGGTGCAGGATCAAACATAATTAACTTTTCATATGGGTTAACAAACCTAAATCAAATTGTTAATATTAATAATGCATTGGCCAGCGCAGGAACCGGGTTACAAGTTAATGGTTTCAATTTTAGTTTCCAAGCAAAGAACGGCAATGGATGGGATAATGGTATGCAGGATTATCTAACTGCATATGTTAACATCTATAACAATACAAATTCAAAAGTATTAGAATCATATAATTATGATTTAAATCGAAGATATAATTGGACTCAGTTTAGTTATTCGGAAACATTTAAAAATGCGTATGCTGCACCAAACGTAGGCAATGCTGTGTATGGATTTATAGGTAGAGACAATAATTTTTGGGTAGGTCCATATGGCCCAGAAGTAACTGCCGTAAATTTTAGTTTAAAATATAGTATTGACCCGTGTACTACAAATGCGTTATCCAGTCCTTCTTGCCCAGGGTATCTTGCAGCATTGGCAAAATTAGCTCCTACTCCTGTAGCAGCATCACCAGAAATTGCAGCAGCGGCACCGCCCGCAACAGTTGCGGTTGCAATTGCACCACCTAGTGCTCCTCAAGTTCAGGAGGCACCTCAACAAGCTCAACCTGGTCCAGCACAACCGGGTGCGCCTACAGCAGGGCCTGCACCGCAACAAGCTGCAGCACAACCTGCTGCAAATAATCAGCAACCTAAAGCAGGAGAAGTAGCTGATTCCGGAGGCGGGGGAAAAAGTTCTACCGTTTCTTTATCGTCAGTTCTTAGTATGATTAGTTCTAATCAGGATAAAACATCTGCATTAGAAAAATCTGTAGTGCAATCCGCCGATGCACAAGCATTTTCTGCAGGAGAAACAGCAAAGCAACAAGCTGAAAAAATTGCAGGCGATATGCAATCTCAAAGTATGAGTACTTCTGGCGGATCAACTGCTACTGCGCAAACAGCAGGAACACAATCATCATTTACACAAACACAAGGTTCAATGGTGTCGTTACAAGGCAATCAACAATCAAGTAATGCATCTAATGTTGCAAGAATACAACAATCAGTTAATAGTAGTATTAGTTCGCAATCAAGTGTTTTAAATTATACAGGTATGCCTAATCAGCAAACAAGCTATCAGAATACAACAAGGCAAGAAACTACCGTAGCAATGGTTGCACCTGAAATATCATATAGTTTAGTCGCACCTACAAGAGCTTCATCTCAGCCTCAGGTTGAAATACCTATGCTTGAGGGAATAAAATTCGGGGTTAAAAATGCGGTTGATTCTGCAATGGAATCAAAACCATTCATACCACAAATGAATGATACCTCTCAACAAAATGATGGTGTTAAAAAGAATGTAGATAACAATGAGTTGGCGGGTAATATAACAATAGAATCAATTGCAAAACAACCTGCAAATTACTCACAATATTTCTTTATGTTACCAGATGTTGCATTCTATGCACCTAAAGAAATTTATAGAAATCAAAAGACCGTAGATAATGTTAGAGCATTAAGACAAATGAGTTCTGATAGTTTACATCAACGAATGGTTGATCAACAATATAGACGAGGAGAATAGTATGTGGTATATGGCTTACATCATTATAGGAATTGGGCTAGGATTATCAGCATCAAGTATTATAACCAAAAACAGTAAAAAAGTACAAAATGCTATAGATGATCTTGAAGCCAAAAAAGAATGGGTACGAATGGTATCTAGCCAAACAAAAGCAGGAGACAAAAATGGCAGAAGAAGGTAAGAACTTAAACGCAAAAGTCGACGAGTTGGAAGCGGCAACTAAAAAATACGCAAGCAAAGATACTGTTATTAGTATCGGTGGATATGAATTCACCCCTGCAAAGTTAATGATTGCCGCAGGTATTGTATCATCTGCGTTGGGCGGATTATATGGTACATTTGAATTCTACCAAGATTACATTAATATGAAAAAGAAGATTGCAAGTTATGCTGCGCCTGATTTATCGGAATTTGATAAACGTCTGGCAGTAATCGAAGAGAATAGCCAAAAGGGCGCAGACTATACTCGCGATATTAAGACTGATCTAAAGAACGATATTCGTCGTAATGAATCAGTTACAGAACAGGTAGAGCGTAGTGTTAAGACAGCACAAAGAGAGACGGAGCAAGAAATGCGTGATATGCGTAAGGCTGTGCGAGAAGATTTAGAAAGAGCCAGAACCGAAGCGGCTGCAATTCGTAAAGATATGGAATCAACCCGTAAAGAAATTAACAGTGAATTTACTGCGGCACGTAGAGAAATCAACCGTGAAGTAGAAACACTAAAGAGAGAAGTTGATAACAAAATTCAAAAGGCTATCGACAATCCATTGGCAAATAAATAAATCAAAAGGAGATTATTATGGCAGAAGAAAAGAAACCTCTATCACGTTCCGAGCGTGAAGCATTAATTAAAGATAAAGCCGGTTGGTTAATTACTGTACTTGCTGCTCTTTTAGCTATTAATACTTACATTGCTTCGGGCAATAGCTCTAAGGTATTAAACAATACAATTAAAGCAAATGACACTTGGTCATTCTATCAGGCAAAGTCTATTAAACAGACTCTTGCTGAAATGGCTAGAGATGATGCCATTGAAAGAAAACAATTTGAAAAAGCAGATAAGCTAACTGCTAAAATTAATAGATATGAATCTGAACCTGCAACAGGTGAGGGTAAGAAAGAACTTATGGCAAAGGCACGTGCTCTTGAAGCTGAACGTGACGAGGTTCGCAAGTCTGGCCCATGGATGACATTTGCCGGATCTGGATTTCAAATTGCTATTGTATTATTGTCAGCTAGTATCTTAGCTGTTGCACCCGCGTTATATACTGCAAGTATTGTGGTAGGTGCCTTGGCCGCATTACTAATGAGTCAAGGCATATGGTTATGGATACCAATAATTCTATAACTCAACAAAAAATATATCGCAGCATTTTTATTAGTGATGTTCATCTTGGCACAAAAGATAGTCAAGCTGGCAAATTAAATAACTTTTTAAAACATAATACTTGCGATACTCTTTATTTGATCGGTGATATTATTGACGCATGGCGAATACAACAAAACAAATGGCGATGGAAACAAAGTCATACCAATGTTGTTCGCCGTGTTTTAGGTCATGCAAAACGTGGAACACGCGTTGTCTACATTGCAGGCAATCATGATGAATTTTTAAGACCAATGATACCATATGGATTCAGTTTTGGTCTAGTAGAAATTCATAATCAAATAGAACACATCGGTGCTGACGGTAAGCACTATTTAGTAACGCACGGAGACTTGTTTGATGGTATAACAAGATTAGCACCGTGGATAGCATTTTTAGGAGATAAAGCATATGACTTCGTTCTTTCGCTCAATAGCAAGTTCAATTGGATACGCCATCGTATGGGTTTTGGGTACTTTAGCCTTAGCAAGTTCCTTAAACACAAAGTAAAAAAGGCAGTAGACTTTATATTTCAGTTTGAAAAGAATCTAGCAGGCTACTGTAAGAAACGTGGGTATGATGGTGTTATATGTGGACACATACATCATGCCGAAATAAAAGAAATAGACGGCATCATTTATATGAATGATGGGGATTGGGTTGAATCATGTACTGCATTAGTAGAACATCACGATGGCCGTTGGGAAATAATAACGTGGACTAAGGAAAAAGATAATGAACCTCAGCAATAAAATTACTATTGTTGTACCTTGTAAGAATGAGGAAAACTATATTCATCATTTATTAGATGCTTTGCGTCTACAGGACATTGGTGATACAAAGATTATTATTGCCGATTGCTCTACTGACAATACAAGACAAGTAATAAAAGATAATAGTTCTCTATTGAATGTTGAAATTATTGAAGGCGGCCCTGTTTCTTTTGCTAAGAATAGTGGTGCCAAGTTAGTTACTACTCCGTACATATTATTCATTGATGCGGATGTTCGTTTCTTTAAAAACACAGTAATCAAAGATGCCGTTGACAAAATGGAATCCAAGAACTTGGATCTTGTTGGATTAAACATTAAGTCTTATGACAAAGACATGCGCGCAATAATTGGGTTTACACTTTTCAATATTATAAATCATGTATTAAAATTCTTTTCCCCTTTTGCAATTGGAGCATTTATGTTAACTCGCAGAGATAAGTTTGAAGAATTCGGCGGGTTCCCTGAAAAGACAGTAACATCTGAAGACTATTTTCTATCAAGAATGTATAGCCCAAAAAAGTTTAGAATACTTAATCACTACTTTGGACAAGATTCTCGTAGGTTTAAAAAGATGGGATACTTTGGTATGGGATATTACCTAATAAAAAATTTCATGAATCGTAATAATAAAGCATATTGGGACAATCTAGATTCATCTAAGTACTGGAACTGAATGCTGTAATATTTCTGTAATATATTATTTCATAAATAATAGTGTGCCAAGAGCACAAATCATTAACAAAAAGGAGCAAACATGAGATTCGAAGACCTAGCAGTAAGATTGGTAGCCGTTGAAGCTAAATTAGCAGCACTAACAGGTGTTCATGCTAATAGCGATATCCCTACAGAGTTAGAAGAATTAGATGCGCGATTAACATTGGTAGAAGTTACCGTTAATCATTTAGTTACCGTTAAAACGCAAGAACAAATTCAAGCTATTGTGGCCGCACCAGCAGATAATGCTCCTGTAGCAGTTGAAGAAGTTGTTGCATTATCCGCAAGTTCAGATGTTCCAGCAGCAGCTGATATTGTGGCAGATGTTGTTACAGCACAAGTTGAAACAGTTGCAATTGAGAATGCAGAAGTTGCTGCAATCGTAGCTGCAGCCGTTGCCGCAGTTGTTGCTGCAGACCCAGAAGTTGTTACTGATCCAGTAGCAATTACTGCAGCAATTACAGAAGCAGTTGCTGAAATGCCAGCTCCAGCACCAGAAGTAGCAGCAGAAGCAGGTGCCGCAATTGCTGAAATTATTGCTGCAGCTACAGGTGAAGTTGTTGCTCCAGAAGTACATGCAGAAATTGCAGCATCGGTTGCAGCACAATCAGATCCGGCATTAGATGCAATCGAAGCTAGATTGAATATTGCTGAAGCAAAAGTAGATAGTCTATTGGGGAAGTAATAATAAATATCAAACAATGGTTTGGTAATTTATTTAAATCGGGCACAAAATAGCGTGTCGCTGGATTTGCGTAACCAGCACAAAGGGTCCTAAGGACCCTTTTTTAATCTGTATGATATTCTTGTAACGCAATAAATTCCGCTTCAGGAATTCTGGTCTTACCGTTTTTGCTTCCAAGAACAACTACCACACGTCGGCCAATATCAGTATCAAGCATCATAACGATGCAACCCCCTGCAGCATTTGTTGTTCCAGTTTTACTCACAATAAAATTGTGTCTCTTTCCAATAATGGGATTAGTATTATTAAAGAAGAACCATTTCTTTTTAATCTGAATTTTTACTTGTGGGGTTTTACTTGCTTCAACAATTTCGGGATAGTAGCTTGCAGCTAAGGTCAATTCTAATAAATCTTTAGCAGTACTAATATTCATTGGACTTAATCCAGACGCCTCAACAAATTTAGTATTTGGCATATTAATAGCGATTGCCTTTTCATTCATATCCCGGATACATTTAGGTTTGCCCCCGGGATATTTGTCGCATAATAAAATAGCAGATTCATTACTCGATTTAACGAGAGCCAACTGTATATGTTGTTCTCTTGTAAATTTACCAAGCTTTTCATTTGGATCTTGGCCTGCATCTATTACGACCATTGCAGTCATAAGTTTTGTGATACTGGCTATTGAGCGAGATTCTTCAATATGCTCACCCTGTATGATCTTACCATTCGTATCAGCAACAAGCCACGAATGAGCAGTTACTGTCATAGAAAAGGCATTACCTGTTATAAGTAATGCCGATAATAATATAGACTTCATAAGTAATCTTTACTTGGTACACGACCCATTATCTTATAATTGTTTCCTGAGCCTAGCAAACAAGCTATCTCAGTACTATATTCGACCAATGACCATGTCTTTGTAGCAGGATTAACTGTTAAAACAATTTTATTTGGAAATGAATCTTGGTCAAATACCATGAGTATTGTCTCACGGTATTCTTCAAATATTGCGTCAAACATTTCTTTTGCGTGCATACACAAAACAGGTTTGCTCATTTCTTTACTACAAGCAATTGTAGATAAAGTTAATAGCAGTAATAATATAATTTTTTTCATAATGGTTGCGGACCCCAGAGTCGAACTAGGAACTAAGGATTATGAGTCCTTTGTGATACCATTTCACTAATCCGCGGTATTAATTATTTATAGTCTTATTTGCCCTGGCCTCGATAGGCCTTGTAGCTTCGTTTCTGAGTTTTATTCATTGACGATGTTTTTGCTCTGCCACCTTGTTTAGTACGCTTTTTAAAGCTTGTTACTTTTTTATCACTCATAATATATTCTCCTTATTTTGTAGCAACGTCTGTAATTTGTAATGAAGCTATTGCACGAGCATAATCTTTAATCATTGAATCGTGCGCATCTTCCATCCATATAATTTTATTTTTATTAATGTGCAATGTATGCTTTATCACATATGGTGAGTAGGGGAACAATGCCAATTGCAGATCTCCCTCTGGATTTTTTGGATCCCGAGCCATTGATAAATGAAAGGGTTTTTGTACTGTAATTTCTTCTTTACCTATTACAACATCAGCAATTAGTTCTTCGCCCGAAATTAATTTTAAAATTTTAGTAGTCATTTTTTCTCCATGTCAATAACATTATAACATATTTTTATTTATAATCAATACTATTGGACAACTAGGGCCGAAGCCCTAGTGTTTTTATGAACCCGTTCCAGGATATTTATTCCTGCGAGTAGCCAATCGTTGTCGTACTTCATGTACGATTTTAATAAAAGCTCTAATGAATTTCATATTAAACCTCTACGCACTAATACCTGCATTCTGGCTTCTAGATCTTTATGATCTACAGAATCTCCCAAATACATATCAATCTCTTTTTGATACGATGGAGTAAAGGCTTTTTCAACCCACGACCAAAAGTCTTTTATTGAAGGCACATGAGTTCCTTCAAATTCTTTTAGATCATTATTCATTATAGCACCCGATCTTCTACAGGATCTTCTGTAAGAAATTGCGGCTTAGATTTCTTTGCAGGCTTTGTGCTTGCATCGGCATCTTTAACTTCAATTTTCTTGGGTTTTTTATGTTCTGGAATAATTCTTTCCAAACATACTTTAAGCATACCATTAAACATTTCAGCATCTTTAACTTCAATTTGATCTTCAAGTGCAAATGTACGGGTAAATGCTCTGTTAGCAATACCTTTAAATAAGAAGCTTTCTTCTGCTTCTGTATTGTGTACGTTGCCCTTAATAATCATCTTACCATTATCAAGTTCAATTTCAATATCCTGTCTTGCAAATCCAGCGACTGCAATTTCAATAACATAAGTGTTATCGCCAGTTTTCTTAATGTTGTAAGGTGGATAGTTTGGAATGCTCTTTGTTAGATCATCATGAATCTTTGCCATCTTATTAAATTGATCGTCAAAGCCTACATATAATTTATCAAAGTCTTTGAACATATCACGCCCAAATACATCTTTAACAAATGTCATTTTGATTCTCCCTTTTTATTTGTTATACCACTAATTGTATTTGCAACTGTTTCTGAAGCAATGTTCATTACATCGTTGGCAGACTTAGCAACTTGCTTTGTAAAAACACGTTGTGCTTCTACAAAATCAACTAGGGGTTTTTGAAGGGAATCTTCCTTGACTGTTTGTTTGAGGAAGTTGATTTTGGCGTCTTGAATTGAATCGATAGCCATGTTTGCGTAAAACATATAGTTCTCCTATTAAGCGAGTTTATAATTTTGCTACCCCGAAGGCATAGCGTTAATCCTGCTTACTGACTACAGGGGCACCATACGTTGTGCCAGCTTTAGACGTTCCCAAGGTAGTGGGACTTAAATTAGTTCGGCTTCTGGTTTATACAGCCCACACCGATTGCTGCGTTTCCCATCCCGGGGATATAATTATTTATACAGATTATTGTTCTGTAGGTTGTTTTTTCTTACCAATATTATATTTTGTTTGTAGAGACCATTCATTTTTATCTTTGAATGCGATTACTTTGATCTGCGATAATGGCGCCAAATCAGTAAATTTCTCTGGACTAATAACTTGTACCAATCCCCAATCTATTAGCAACTTGGCAATTGTGTTACGTCTTTGTAAATCGTTCTCTGTTAAATCAGCGGATTTGCCATCTAACGCAAATAATTCTTTAAAGTGTACAATAAAATATCTACCTTGTTTATGTAGAATATGGCATGATTGATATAATACTTTGTCTTTTCTAGATGCCACACCTATACGTGTAAGCGTTTCTCTGACTTTTAAAAAGTCGTCAGGTTGTACGAGGGTTACTTCTAGTGGAGTATATCCCGGATAATCAATGTGAAAAATATCTTCAGCCATTACGACCACCTTTTATTAGTTTTGTTCTTAAATAATCTAATTTTGAATCATCAAAGAGTGGGAGTACTTGGCGGGCTTTTTCTGTGCTATATCCATAGTATTCTTTAATTACTTCGATCGATTCAAGTTTGTCCGCTTTGATCCATTTGTTGAATCTTTTACGGGGCCTAATAGTATTTATAAGAAACGAAAACTGCATCTTTTTCTCAAGATGCGGGCGGGAATTCATCTCATTTGCAGGGATTACTGTGTCATGTCCGTAGGATAGTCCTTTATTAATGATAAACGGGTTGTATTGTTTCTCAGACCAATCATCTACAATAAGGTTATCTTTTGTATAATGAATGGCATTAATGAAATCAAAGGGGGAAATTGCAGGAGCCTTATAGGGAACTTCTGCAGGTTTTTCAACAGGCGTTCCAAATAAACTCATGTTAACATCCTTATTAGCCCTACTGAATCTATTGTTACCAATAGCAAGTAGTTAGCCAGCATCCCAAATGATTTCCTAGTAAAAGCAGCCCAAGCATACATACCACAGCCGACGATCCAAATAGGGTAAAGAGAAAGTAAGGGCGGATTGGGGACTGTGAGAGCCATGGTAATTGAACACCCAATACTAATACCCCAAGCAAGCAACTCCACGCAAAAACGAAAGCGATTAGTAGTGTAGTCATCTTTAATCCAATCAAATGTAGGTTTTAATAACTCAATCATTTAAACTCTACCGAGGCCATGATCTCTGTTAAACAGGCAACAAGATTAATTTCTTGGTCTGCACAAAATGCTGATTTATACTGATAGTCTGCAAGTAACAAAACAAGTTGAGGAACTTGTACTACGCTATCACTCATTGTGTCGTAGAATTTACGGAACAATGTCTGTGGATCATTGTCAATGTTATTAACAACCCACGTACGCATCTTCTTCCAATCTTTATCTTTAAGGGCAGCTGTGAGTTCTTGCATATTGATCTCACCCATATTGACAAGAATACCTTCATCAATACTGCCCGAAGAACTATAACGCTGTAGTTCATTTAGAATACGACGATAATCAGGGAAATGTTTTTCGATTACTTTGGCAATAACTTTATCATCTGCGTCTACAGACTCATGCTTGAGAATCTCAATAACACGCTTGAAGAATGCAGATGCAATCTTTGGCTTTTCTGATTTAGGTAATTTAAATTCAACTACCGCAGTTCTAGAATGAAGCGGAGGAATAATACGATTCTTAAAGTTACAAGTAAAAATGAATCTGCAATTGGATGAGAACTCTTCCATAAAAGCACGAAGTGCCGGCTGAGTAGAATTGGGATTCAAATAATCAGCTTCGTCTAGAATAACGACCTTTGGCTTGCCACTGAATGATACAGTAGAAGCAAATTGTTTAATCTTAGTACGAAGAACATCAATACCAGATTCTTCCGATCCGTTAATGATGATATAATCTGTTTGTAGTTCTTCACATAATGCTCGGGCAATTGTGGTCTTGCCCATACCTGCGCCACCGCACAATAGCATATTTTGAATCTCTCCTTTAGAGAGCATTTCCTGAAAGATCTTCTTTTGATCTGCAGGAAGAATACAATCGGCTAATGTGCGAGGGCGATACTTCTCAACCCACAAAAACTCTTGTTCACGAATATCCATAATAACTCCATAATATTAAATTTGCGTATTAGCGCACCCAGTCTCGTTTAAATAACGAATCTGGATTATTTGCAACATCCAAAGGGATGCCGGCTTTTTCAATTAGATCATTTCTTATATAAATGTTATTCCCGGTATGGCACACTAATGTATATCCTTTTTCTTTTGCAACTTCGTTTGTTGCGGAAAAAGTATTACCGCCAGTATTACCATTTATAGATTGAGATTCAGGAGAACCATGTCTCCATATAATACCAGGTGCAACTGAACTATTGATTTCAATGACAACAATCTTCGGTGAATATTCTTTTAAAGAATCCCAAACATCTAGATCAAATGAATCAATATCAATAGATATACATTCAAAGTCTGTAGGAATAGGTGTTCTTTTCAAAATATTATCTAAAGAATTTTCACTTGTGGGATCATGCGATACAAATGCTTCGATTGGAATAATCTTTTTATAAAATTGAGCTGTCTTATTTAGATCAGGAATTTTTTCACTTGCACCTTCCACAAACACAGCATGCATACCTTTTTGTACAAGATTATATGTATTACTATACAGTATACCATCCCATGCACCAATGTCCACACACCAAGAGGTGTCATAATTAACATCTAACCTACGAAGAATTTCTTCAATAATTCCATCTTCTCCATTTTGAGAATGTACGTTGTTGCTATAATTTCCAAACATTTTATACCACCGAATCCGGTTCCATTGCAATAAAGTATTCAATTGCTTTTGTAGCGTGTTGGAAGTGGAACAATTTCTTTTTAGATACTGTTACTGTATAAGCATCGGGTACAATTTTAAAATTGTCTACAGACATATGGCATTCAAATGCTTCATCACTTGCACCAATTGTTTTCTTATAAGTATTTGCAGTATCGTTTTTCTTATCACCGATAGTCAATACAACTGTGCCGTCTTTTGCTGTTACTGAAATCGTAGGAGCTGCTGTAATGTTAGCTGCCTTCATAATCATATTAACATCTTCTGCGGACAATTGGAATTGAAAGTGATTATCAATCTCAATAGATTTGTCAGGAGCCGCAACAATTACGTTTGCGTTAGAATAGAAGTATTCAAACTTACCATTGTTCTTAGAGATAGTCAATGACTTCTCGCCAAACTCAACATCTTGATTCTCCATCAATGTCAACAATGCCAACAAAGAGTTTAAATCATACACCGCAACCTCAACGGGGAAGTCTTCTGCTACTGTGGCCTTAGCAAAGATGTTCTTTGCTGTGCTGATTGTAGACAGTGTCTTACCTTTTCGAATAAGAATATTACTGTTTACCGCAGCAAAGTTCTTCAAAATTTGGATTGTTTCATTACTAATTTGCATTATATATCTCCTAAATTGCAATTTTGTTCACGTAAAAATATATTATAACACCGATACATAAAAAAGTCTATACTATTTTTTGTATCTTACGGATTGTTTCCGGTTCATCTTTTACAGCTGTTTCAATATCATGCACATACAACAGCATTAACGCATAATGTAGTACTTTTAATAGGTCTTGTCTGTCACGACCATTCTTCTTTCCATAACGCTGAACGTATTTCATTACATTACCTGCAGTAAATCCTACACCATGTCCGTTATCAACAATAAATTCAGTTGCCTGAAATTTATTCATTGAGTAATGTTGACCATAAGTTGAATCAATATATTCTTGAAACTCTTTAATCAATTCACCTTCATTATATTTGTAATCTATTTTTTCCACGGGAAATCTCCATTATATTGTTGCTTCATTATTTCATTGCCTTGTTTAAAAAACTGGCCCTGTACCGAATCTGCTCTATTGCCTGCTCTGTAATTAACAGTATACATACCAGTTACATTACAGTCTATTTTATTATCTTTTAGCGTACTTGTCAATGCTCTATCAACTTCAGGTTGATCGTCTGGATGTCTTGCACGTCTATACCAAATGGGTGATAGTTCAAGTGCCAATGGCTTTGGCAAAAAGAAACAATTAACATCCACGAAATAATCATTAAGTACGGATCTCCAATTACCTAACGATTCACAATCATCGTTACAAATGAACTTGCCGTCTGCATCAACAATCTTTCTAAGAGAACATGCCCAGCCGCCATCTTTAATAGTATTCATTAAGCTCTTAACATGGTCAGTATCGATCCAATTATCTTCATCTAAGAAACAAATATAATCACCCTTTGCCAAATAAGTAGATGCGCCATATATTCGATGACCATTATATTGTTCCGTTCCTGTTGGATACGGAAGAACCAATAAATCTATGTTAGGCTGATTAAGAAGTTTTAATTGTTCCGTAACTTTAACGACATGCTCTTGGCCATCGACAACGACCAAATGTTGTATGTCAGTATATGTTTGTGCTTGAACCGATAAAATATTTTTTGTTAAATAATTCGAACCAGTTGTTGCTGTGATAACAGTTACCTTACTCATTTGCTGCTTTTTTCCATTGATAATCATAATCAGATTGTTGAATGTCTTTATGTGAAAAATCTTTTCTTGCTAATACTGTTCTTACCATAACATAAACAGGATTTGGATGTTGTATATCATGCCGTTCACCTTGACCTGGAGGATCTAATTCATATGTCCAAGAAAGATCTGAAGTGTCTCCTACAAATACTTGTGTGTCTTTATAACCATTCTTTTCAGAATACATTGCAAAGAATAACTCAGGAGAGAATTGCCAGAACCCGTGTCCACAATTATTATTTGCAGGAAGAGCATGAAGTATTTGGCCGCCAACTTTACATAATTTAGTTATGTTTTTAAATGCTTCATTAATATTGAATACGTGTTCTAGTGTTCCGCTATCAATAACAGTATCATATTCTTCAGGTGGGTCTAATGGTAGATTCATATCATGAATAATATTTGCACCTTCATAATCAGAATAGTCTATGGAGTCAACCTTTGTTGCCCCAAAATATTCTAACAACATATCGTCACAATATTCTGTAGGGGTAAAATCTTTTATATTTAAAAAATGTTCTACATTGTGTTTTTGCACATGAAGACCTTGTCTGCCTGCAGTAATTGTTTTGCCAAATGCGCCGTGTTGAGCACAGTTTGCTAAAAATTGCATCTCTTGATTGCCAATTCCCATATTATTCCTTATAACAAAAGACCTGAATTAAATTTAAATTTGACTGGAGTAGATTTAGGATCAAACCCTGCACATGCTGCAAGTGTCGGTGGATACATAGGCATATCGTTTTCGTCATACCCATTGCCACAAAAGTCGTAAGGATTAACTAATTTTTGTCTAGTTTCTTTGAACCATCCATCATGCATACAATGAACCATCGCATCATTGGTAACTAATGGCCAAATAACATCTCTTAAAAATATTTGATCACCCACATAGTAATTAAGTTCTTTTGTATAAGAATTCATTAAATTTAATATAGGGGTTCCAAACTTACCTTTGTATCCAAACGCACATCCTATAATAGGAAATTCAAAATGCGCTTGATGATCTCTAAATGTGTGAAACTTTTTATCAGACGCAATCCATTCATTAACTGCTCTTTGTTCTCTGACAGTTATTCTGCTATCAGAATCACGAACGATTACAATATTATTTTCATCTTCAAACATTGCTCTAAAGCGCCAGTACATTCCATATGAACCGTCTGTTACTTCTATAATGTTAGCATCTGTTAAATTGGAGAATTTACTTTTATCATCTGTATAAATTCTAAATTCCCAATCAGGATAATATTTCTTTGCTAATTCATATTGACGATTTGCGCCAACGATATATCTGGGATCATTGCCCCAAACACTTAATGATATAATTTTCACCATATAAAATTCTCTTTATAGTATTCCACAATCTCAACTAATGAATCTTTAAACTCTGCTTCTGGTTTCCAGCCCAATGTTTTTAATTTAGAATCATCTATAGCATATCTAACATCTTGACCAACACGCTTTTCAGAAAAATCCATAAATTCTGTATAGTGGATAACATTCCAATTAAAGAATAAATCAACTAAATGTTTAGCAACAATAATATTTTGTTCCTCATAGTTACCAGAAATATTATAGGTTTCGTTAACGGTGCCAGATTCAATAATTTTTAATACTGCATTTGCGGTGTCAGATACGTGCAACCAAGTTCTTCTAGGAGATCCGTTGTCATGCATGATAATAGGTCTACCTAGCGATAAATTTTTAATTGCTTTAGGAATAAACTTCTCAACATATTGACCAATTCCATAATTATTAGTTGGTCTAACAATTACATAGGGAACATCATATGTTCTGGCCCATGCAGTTACCAACATATCAGCTGCTGCTTTTGTCGCTGAATATGGATTGCTTGGTTTTAATAAATCTGTTTCAGAATGAAACCCATCAACGATATCTCCATACACTTCATCTGTACTAAAATGTAATAAAATTGGTCTACGAGCTTTTGGTATAGCTTTAATTAGTTCTAGTATTTTATGGACACCGTTAATGTTACTTCTAAGGAAAACATCTGAACTAACGATACTATTGTCGACGTGTGTTTCAGCTGCGGTATTAATAAAATAATCGCAGTCATGAAGTCTGTCTAGATCATTAATATCCAATTCTAAAAATTTAAATTTTGGATATTTTAATAAGTCTGGAAGTAAATTTAGATTGCTTGCATATGTTTTACTATCTATCCCTAAAACATGATAACCCGCATCTAAACATTTTTTGGTTACATGATAACCTATAAATCCAATACACCCTGTAACATAAACAACTTTAGTCATTATAAACTTTCAATCCATGTCCAATGCCATACAACTTTAATCCTCCGAACTCTTCTAAAGTACTGATATCAACTGGATGGCCTATATATTTTTCGTCACTTGTAGATTCAACTACAAATCTTTTCTCTATATTATTTATATCGCAGTACATCCCCAAAAATTCACTTAGGGTAATTTTGTTCCGATATACACAATCTATATCATTACCTACTAACCAATCGTTAGTGCCATACTTATCTAATGAATAATCAATAACATTATATAAATCTTGTACTGAAAAATAGTCGAATTCGCGATCATTCTTTATTTTAAATTTGCCTTCGGTTGAATTGTATTGTTTTAACAATCTATGTGATGGTTCACCTGCACCAAAACACCCATATAATCGTAGTGTCAGATACTTAGGACCAAAACACAAATTCTTAATTAATCTTTTGGAAAATACATACGCATTTCTTGCATTGGTTTTTTCAATGCCGGAACCTAGATTAATATAAAATTTAAATTTATCCTCATTGGTATAGAAGTTATAGAACACTGCCATGTTCTTGCCAACGTTCCAAGCATTGTTTTCGTGTAGTTCTGTTTTACCACCGAAGGTTAAACAATTAATAACAACATCGGGACGAAGAACATCTAATATCTTTGTAACTGTTTGGTTATCCAAAAGATCTATTTCATTTTTATAGATGGGAATAACTTCATGTTTTTTAGATAATAACGGAACAATATATGAGCCAACAAATCCGCCGGCGCCAATAATCATTACTTTAATCATAAATTAGTATCAATAAATGGGAACATCATATCTAAAGATCCACTAATAATTTTTCCTTCAGCATCTCTTTTGCTTTGAACTCTAGGAATAATTAATTGATCTTTTACCATATTAATTTCAATAATTGCAGGACCTTCTAGTTTTAAAAGATCCTTTAATTGACGTTTAACATCTGTTAGTGTGTTTAATTTGTAAGAAGGTATACCATATGCTTCGCCTACCGCAACAAAATTAGGATTACTTACACCGGATAATTTATCTGCACCTAATCTATTTTTACTAAATAAATTATCTTGCATCAAACTAATAGCAAGGTAACCTTGATTATTTAGGATAATTATCTTAATAGGTAATCCATAGTGAACTACCGTTTGTAGTTCTTGTATATTCATTTGAATGCCACCGTCACCTGCAATGCAAATAGTTCTAGCTTTATTTGCTACATATGCACCTATTGCTCCAGGCAAACCTACTCCCATGGATGATTGACCGCTACTTGTAAATAAACGATTGGTGCCTATGCTTCTTAATGCTTGCATTGTGCAGGTAAAACTTGTTCCCATGTCAGTAGAAACAATATCATTTTCTTCTAAACAATTACCTAGTTCTTTTATAAAATCAAAGCTGTTAATAGAATAATCATTTCTAGTATGATTTTCATTAAATACTTGGTAATCGTATTTCCATTTAATAATAGAATTAGTCCATTCTGTCTGAGGTGCATTATTAATGTCTGCCGCAAGTAATGCAGGAATAAATGTTTTTAGATCTTCTACAACGGGATAATCAATTGTTAAAGTATGTTTATAGATTTCATTTTCATCTATATCAACCATTATCTTTTTGGCATTGGGCGCGAAGTCTTTAGTGTTATATCCTATACAAGGAATACCTAATCTTGTACCTAAAACAATTAATAAGTCTGCTCGTTGTACTGCAAAATTTGCAGCGCGCTCACCTAACAGACCAAAGTTGCCGACATATAATGAATCATTATAATCAAATAAATCTGTAGCATTCCAAGTACAAATAACAGGAATATTTAGTTTAGTTATTAACTCTTTAAATTCGTTTTCCACACTTGCAATATGTATTCCGTTGCCTGCAACCACTAGAGGTTTCTTTGCATTTCTAATAGCATCTAATATAACAGATGGTATATTAGATTGCTGTTTAATGTTTTCTTTAACATATTCTAATTGCGTGTCAGTATCAATCATAGTAGATTGAATATCAATAGGTACATCTAACCACACTGGACCTGGTCTACCTGATACTGCAATATCAATTGCTTTTTCTACTTCATATTTAATTGTAGATGCATCTCTTAATTGAATAGCATACTTGGTACAATGTGTAACCATACTAATAACATCTGCTTCTTGTAATCCCAGCTGTCGTAGTTTGCGAGGTTCTGCTGATAGTGTTTGATTTGTTGGAGCTTGTCCGCTAATAACAATCATAGGAATACTATCTTGCCATGCGCCTAAAACTCCGTTGATTGCATTAGTTGAACCGGGACCGTTAGTTATAAGAACTAACGCAGGCTTTTTTATGATACGAGCATATCCTTCTGCGGACATTGCAGAAGCTTGTTCGTGATAATTGTGAATAACACTAATGTTAGATGTTCTAAGACTTTCCAACAAATGAGCGGCTGCGCCACCTGTAATACAAAATGAGGTATCTACTCCATGCTTTTCTAACAATTGAATTATATAATCACTTACTTTTACTCTCATAATTTTCCTCGACATATTTTAATGTATCTACCCAAGATTCAAATCTATAGCCGTTATCATCTATATAAAGAAATCCTCTTGGTTTTTCTGCAGTAACTTCTGTAATACAATCGGCTATGCTATATTTATATAGCCATTCCCACACTAATTCTGTACCTGTTTTGCCATTAACTAATGGTCGATCTTTTTTTGCTTTAGCAGTAAAAATTATAATTTTATATTTTTTACTTAGTTCCCGAACGGCATCTAAACTACCTTCAATCGGATATCCATATATAGTACCGTCGTGAAACCCAAGATGATAAGAATGTATAACACCATCAAAGTCAATACATAGATTGTTTGCGTCATCTGAAAACGCTGGAGGAAAATGGTTTTTCATTTAATAAACATCACAATCGTATTTTTAGCAAACCCATCCATTTCAGATGCAACTTGCTTAACAACTTTTATTTGACCTACATCTCCAGGTTGCGTAACAAAGTGACTACACCCATTAATAGTTTTTATTAGTCCGCCTTGTAGGAATAATATATTAACCCAGGGATCATATTGATCCAATATAGAAGTATCATCAACATAACAAACATCAAGAGTACTTACACCCAATGTGTAACTATTAATACCTTCTTTCGAAGCAACAATATTTAAGCAAGTATGATCTTTAGGTATTTCATAGTTACTATCTTCATACCCTTTATTTTCTCTACCATAGTTATCTCGTAAACGAACTAGATCATCTTGGTCTACGGGAGTTTCAATTTCTAACATAACAATACCGTTATTGCTAATTGCACGTGTTTGATGAAACAATCCTCGACGAATCATTTTCTTAGCAGGCGCTGTTAACAGAGCTTGATCTGCAATAAAACTAATTATAGCTTGACCTTCAACTAAAACAAGACCAGTGCTCTTATTAGGGTGGCAGTGCATGCTTGTTTGCTCACCGTGACAAATATGTAACACCTTAAGTGCTACATCATTATTCTGATAGGCTATGTATTCATACCCCCACGGTTTACAAATAATATTATTTTGCATTTGTTGTGTTATACAATTCAATTGCTTTTTCCATTCTTATGCTCCAAATAAACTCATAAAACCATCTACAGTTTCTCCGATATAGGCAATTTGTTCTGGAGTAATAACAGGACTTGTACCATGAAAATAGGTATTAGTCATTGTCATTGTGGCAACAGGAAAATTGTCTCTTGCATCTGCAGGATTCATTAAATGTGAATATGCAGGCTGTAACATAATATTACCAGCAAAATAGGGTCGCGTCTGAATTAAATTCTCTTCCAAATAGTCTACAATGTCGCTACGCTTGAAAGGGGCGCCTGCACGAATTGTTAATGGGAATGCGAACCAACTTGGGTCTGAGTATTCTTGTGCTCTTGGTAGATGGAAATACTCCTCGTACTTGCTGTAGATATCAAAAAGCAAACTATAATTACGACGACGTAGGGCATGAATAGTCTCCAATTTATCTAGTTGTACCAACCCCATTGCACCTTGTAGTTCAATAGGTTTAAGGTTATATCCAATCTCGTCATAAACATACTTGTGGTCAAAAATTTCGCCTGGCATTTCGGGGATCCATTCTTGGAATCGTTTACCGCAAGAACCACATTTTAGTTTATTGGCTTCCGGGCCTACACAATAACAACCTCGGCCCCATTCTCTAAATGAACGAAGAATAACTTCTGTCTCATAAGACTTACATGCTACAAATCCGCCTTCGCCCATTGTCATATGATGTGCGGGATAGAATGAGCAAGATGCCATTTCACCATATGATCCCAGTGGTTGGCCGCCATATGTAGAACCCAAAGCATCACAACAGTCTTCTAATAGAATTAAATCATAACGATTAACAAGTTCCATTACCCAACGCATATTAGGAGGATTGCCCAAGACGTGAGCAAATGTGATTACTCGAATGTCATGTTTCTTAATTAGTTCTTCCGCTCTAGTTAAATCTAAATTAAGTGTATCTAATTCAATATCTAAAAATACAGGTTCAAACCCTACTTGTAATGTTGGATTTAATGTTGTGGGAAAACCTGCAATAGGCATCAATACCTTTGTACCTTTAGGTAGATTGTATCCTCGCTTAGATGTAAGCGTAGACATCATTAATAAATTAGAACTTGATCCTGAATTAGTAAGTATTCCAAAGTTCTTTTGAAATTGTTTAGGAAATTGTTTCTCAAATTTTATTGATTGATCGCCCATTACAAGCCAGCTATCTAACAATGTAGAAACTGCTGCCGTAATTTCATGTTCATCAAAATAAGGGCCAGCATAGTTAACAAAGTCTTTTCCTGCTACCCAAGTCTTTTTGCTGTTTTTCTCTTGTATAAATTCAGCAACGCTTTTAATAATGTCTTGTTTGTTCATGGTTTCCAATATGCGTAGTTAGTTTCTAAAGATTTATATTTTTTTCTATTTATAGGCTCATCCACTTCTAATGGATACATCCAATGTTTATTGTAAAATTTTGCCCATGGTTTGTATATGTTATTTGCTTCGGGCGACCAACGATATCCCATTATACCAAAAAACAACTGATGTACGCCACCAGTTTGTATTCCCACTTTTCCCATTTGCTTTGCGTGTTCTGCATAGATAGGAGAAGATGTTGTTGATCCAGCTATTAAAACATCGTAGTCATAGGTATCAATTTTTGCTTTAATATATTCTACAGTATCTTTCCAATTATTACAATCAGGATATTGATTAGGATCCATAATCGGATGATACGGGGATTTAATAACATCTACCAATTCGAATGGTGCAATTTTATCTTTATTCCATCCCCAGATGTTATCTATATTATTCCATTGATGTTTAATCGTCTCAGCGTGTGTTGATACAACTAAAACTTTTTTATCTTTTAAATATGTGGGCCAAGGAGTTTCTAACTGATGTGCTCCGTCTGCATTTAATAATGCACACGGATCTAATACTAAAAGACTATCAGCACCATAGAACTTTGGTTTATCTCCAAACAAATTTGTAAATGCAGTATTCCTTTCTACTTCACCTGACAAATCGACAAACCCTAAAATATCACAGTGTGTCATTGCTTCTAAATTTAAAGGAATAACTACATCATACGCATAATCCAACGTGTTTGGAAATATACCACCTTCAATTAATGCGGTATCGTTATAAAATTCTCTAACAGGTACAGTATTTTTATGCAGACAATCCATCACATATCCTGCAGTATTATCTATACGCAACAAAGAAAACGGTTCGTTTGCCTTAAGCAAATCACTAAGTAATTCATTTAATTGAAAGAAGTTATGTGTCATGCGTAATAATTTGCTAGTTGTTCTTTATCTTGTTTTATACTTCTAAATGCTTGCTGAATATCTGTGGGTAAGGATGCATACAACGTATACATCTCTTTTTCAGCTTGAGCCTTATTATAATTGGTTCCGGGCGGATGGTCAATAGTATATCGATAATCTCGGATGACTGGTCTTTTATTAAGATATCCTAAAGCAGTATAAACAATATCAAAACTCCACCCCATCTTGTACGGTGCAAAATCCACACCTCTGTTATTTGCTTCATTGATTATATCTTTATGAATAAACCAACAAGTGCAGTCTGTATTAGCAACCATTTTAAAATGAGGTTCATCTAAATCAAACGATGTGAGATTAGTTCTTTCAGCACTATACCAAGTATAATCTACATTCGGCGCATAAATGCCCCAATTATAAGTATTGAAACATTCTTCTGCGCCAGCATAAATTTCAGCCCAATTATTATAAGAAGCATCTGCTTGAATATGGAACATAGCGTCACCATCAAACAGTTCAATTGCTTTTAAAAATTGTGCAGTAAAATAACTATCCTCGCCAATGTTGTGCCAATTAGGATCGTTCTCACGGTGATTGTCGTCACTATTAATAACGACAGGCACGACCCCAATGGCACTCAGTTGCTTTTGCTTTTCTTTTGTCTTTTCATACTGTCCGCGCCAGTTGAAAATAAATGTTTGTATTTTCATCGTTGAAGAATTTTATTGTAAACAACAGCATCAAACCAATTTAGGAAATTGTCGAGCATTATGTATGAAGGAGGAATTCCGTTTCTAAACTTAGGAGCATTTAACATTGCATTATATGCTTCATCATTACTATTTAGATATGCAAGATGTTTAATTACATCGTCATAAGTATCAAAGTCGTGCACATTAACAAATGCGTCGGGATTAAAATCAGAACTTATTGTTTCGCTTCCCCAGTAAATAGGAACAGTTCCAGCATAAAATGCGTGTAGTATTTTTTCTGTTACATATCCGGGATGCGAATATGGTTCAAAACAAATATTAAATTTTCTTGTAGAAAGAAATTCAATCTTAGCAGCTTCGCCTTCTAAATTTGCAGATGTATTATTAAATAATCTACCTGCACTATCGACATGTTTTTCTGCGTGTAACTGTTTAAAGAATTCGTTACGTTCAATACAATTAGGATTTGATACTACAAAAGAACAAAAGTCTGTTTTTTCTTTTATCTCGGGACTAAAAATGTAATTATAATCATATTTAGTATTATGAATATTTTCCAATGCCCACATATAGATTACATACAATGGCAATCTATAATGCCATGGTTCAAAATTGTGGTCAAAACTAATAGCATAATCGCAATCAAAATTTTCTGGTCTACGATTTTCTCCGGTGTAAAATAACTTAGTGCAATCTTTCCTGGAGAAATTTAAATTGTGCTTGCCGAAATTGTCATCACCGAATAAAAGAATATCTGGTGTTTCTTTATTTACATCAACAACTTCTAAATCATACCGAGTACTTAGCAACGATATAAAAAATGCGGCTAGATGGTCGTGTGTATCGGTAAACCCAATAGCCAGCTTTTTCATGCAAAGGCCTCATTAAGGGCCGCCATAATATTCTCGTGATCTTTTTCTGTTAAATCATTACTTAAAATAGGAATAGCTTTGTATCCGCATTTCAATTTTAATCCATTCGACATTGTTTCCTGCACATCTTCATAATCAGGATGTTTAGTATTGAATGAAATAAACTTCTTTGTATCATCCATGTAATTATCATATGTTTCGCAAAAAACAAACGGGCCTGAGTTCTTACCAATAATTATATCACAGTTTCTACTTAGATAAGAAATCTCTTGTAGATCACCATCTTGAACCGGGCCAACAATATCATCTGTAAATTTAATATTATTCTGACCTTCGGTATCAAATTTATTAGTACATATAAAATGTGTGTCTGGATACATTTCAGCAAACGGCAAAATGTGTTCTTTCATATTAGATTTGAAAGATTGATTGGACATAGGTGTGTTATTGCAGATCAATACTTTGCGAACGCTCTCATCCGCAGTCAACAAATAATCTTCAATCTTATCAGTTGTCAATAATTTAGAATCAATTTTAGGTAAATAAGATTCTTTTTCTTCACGCAGTTTAATATCTGTACCAAATGTTTCGTTAATTGTTCCTACAATACCTTCCCATTGCTCATACAATGTGTGCATATTAATGCCGCCATGCTTGCAGAATACATCCCAATTACATCCAACCCAGGTATTAATATAAAGAATATCATCATCTGCATAAAAAGGATCTTTATTGTTTAAGTCAGTAGGCGCACCAACTAACGGAATATCTAATTCAGCAGTTAGTTTTGCTGCATTATTATGCATATACTCAAAAGTAAAATCAGACAATTCAGATTGAATATGACGAATAAATTCCTTATGCGTATGTAGATCACCTTTATGGAAGTGATTGAAGAAAACAATTTTACTCATCATTAACACCTTTGTATAATTTCACCGAATCTTCTCTTAAAGATTTATTATTTGTAATTGCATCTTCAACCAAAGCATTGATTGCTTGAACATACTTAGGACGTTTAACTTTAAAACAAATATCGCATTTGCGTTTTAGTTCTGCAATCTCTTCATCTGATTTTGCTGTTTGAATTGCATCTTCCAACATCCACATTCTAATATGAATAATTGCTAGCTTTTCAATAACTTCTCCCAAATTATCTGTAGCAATATAGCTAGAGTTTGGCATGACTAGAGGATTCCATCGATCAGCATTTCTAATATCATCTAAGACGCTACCGACTGTTCTGCTAATAATGTCCTCAATGCTTTCACCTAAATTTTTCATTTATTTCTCCAACCACATCGTTTAAAAATTTCATATCTGCTTCTGTGACAAAATGGTTGTTACCAACGTACACGCCTTGCGTATGAAGAATATCTGCATTAGTTCTTTTCTTATTAGTCTCAATACTATAATCTTTTAGAAACGGTTGAGCTAATAAGTTACCTGCAACAATTGGTCTATATTCAATACCATGCTTTGTAAATGTGTCCTTCATTGCTAACATAATTTCGTTAGATTTACAGATGAAAGGAAAACAGAAACTACTAATTGTTTTGGGATTTTTAATATTATAAAACAAATTAGGATATTTGTCAACAATATCTGCAAATAAAGTATGATTCCTATTACGAATATTAACCATTTTATCTAAACGCTTTAATTGCGATATACCTAATACTGCACAAATCTCATGGTTCCTAAAATTGTATCCATCAGTAACAAACAAGAATTGTTTATCAATCTTTGGATACTTCTTAGCATAGTCTGCAAAGTTAATTGATTCTCTTGCCATGCCATGACTGCGTTTAACTTTCATTAAATCATAAAGCTTAGTATTATTAGTTGAAACCATACCGCCTTCGACTGTAGACATATGATGACCAAAATAGAAACTAAATGTTGCACCTAAACTGTTTGCCCCGCGCTTTTCACCATACGGTGATTGGCATCCATGTGATTCACACACGTCATCTATAATTAATGCTCGAGGGAACATTCGTTTAATAGCTTCATTGTCTGCAGAGAAACCTAATAGGTGTGTAATAAACACCGCTTTAATTTCGTGTTTAATTGCGATTAATTTAGCTTCTTCTAGATCAAAACTAAAATTATCTAAATTAATATCACAGAATACGGGTGTAAGGCCAAGTTGCATAATAGGTGCCACATTGGTCATCCAGGTACAGGCAGGTAACAATACTTTGTCGCCTTCTTTTAACTTGTATAATTCTTTAATAGCAGCAACCAACAAGAAGTTTGCAGTACTTCCGCTGGAAACATACAATGAATGTTTTGCACCTAGCCAATCACTCCATTCGTTTTCGAATTGTTTTACTTTTTCGCCGAATGTGAATTTCTTTGCTGTTAAAGCAAAGTGCGCCATTTTTAATCTATCTGTGAAGGTGATTGTCTCACCCATTAAAGGCCATCTCATAACATACCTTTTTGCTTTTTATACCAATCAATAGTCAGCTTTAGTCCCTCATCAAAGGTTACATTTGCGGACCAACCTAGTGCTTTCAATTTGCTATTATCCATTTTGCGTCTAGGTGTGCCATTTGGTTTTTCAGTATTCCAAATAATATCACCCTTAAAGCCCATTGCATCTTTTAATTTTTCAGCAAGATCTCTAATTGTAAGTTCTTCATCACTACCTACGTTAATAAATTCAGCTTTATCATAATTTTGCATTGTCCAAAAGCAAGCATCTGCAAGATCATCTACATATAAGAATTCTCTTGTAGGTGTGCCATCACCCCAGCATTCAACGCTCTTGTCACCATTCTGCATTGCGTTATATAACTTAGTAATAATACCAGGAATTACGTGACCGTGTTCTGGAATAAAGTTATCATTTGGTCCATATAAATTAGCAGGCATTAAACTGATAGCGTTGAACCCATATTGACGTCTGTAATATTCACACATACGCAATCCAGTAATTTTTGCTAAAGCATATCCCTCATTTGTGGGCTCAAGTAATGCTGTTAACAAGTATTCCTCTTTAATTGGTTGAGGAACAATCTTAGGATAAATGCAAGCAGAACCTAAGAACAACAATTTTTTACATCCATTGCGATATGCCGAATCAATAACATTAGTTTGAATCTGCAAGTTATCGTAAATAAACTCGCCAGGATTAGTCCAGTTCCAATTAATTCCCCCGACTTTAGCAGCAGCCAAGAAAACATAATCCGGAGTTGCTGTACTAAAGAATTTTTTAACTGCGAGCTGATCTCGCAAATCTAATTCTGCTTTTGATCGAAGAATTAAGTTAGTGTATCCTTCAGATTTTAATTTACGAACAATTGCCGATCCTACAAGACCATTATGTCCTGCAACAAATATTGTACTATTCTTTTCCATTGTATCCTCAACTAAAATTCATGCACATATCGTGAACAAGATCGTCAAAAGAATGTTCAGGAACCCAACCTAGCACACTTCTAGCTTTTGTAGAATCTCCCAACAAAGTCTCAACTTCTGCAGGTCGGAAATACTTTTCATCCACACGAATAATAATTTTATTAGTCATAGTATTAATACCTACTTCGTTTAGGCCATGGCCTTCCCATCGAATTTTCAATCCGAAAAATGGAGCGCATCTTTCAACAAATTCTTTTACCGAATATTGTTCACCGGTAGCAATAACAAAATCGTCAGGGACATCATGTTGCAACATTAGCCACATTGCGTTAACATAGTCTTTTGCGTGTCCCCAATCTCGTTTTGCGTTTAAATTTCCTAAATACAAACACTCTTGACGACCAGCACTAACAGCCTCAATACCATTTACAATTTTCTTAGTCACAAAATTATGTCCACGACGGGGAGACTCGTGATTAAATAGAATACCAGAACAGGCAAACATATTGTAGGACTCACGATAGTTTTTAACAATCCAAAATCCATATAGTTTAGCTACACCGTATGGGGAGCGAGGATAAAAAGGCGTTGTTTCTTTTTGAGGAGTTTCTTGTACTAGACCATACAGTTCTGAAGTAGATGCTTGATAAATCTTAGTTTTCTTTTCTAAGTTCAACAATCTAACTGATTCAAGAATCTTTAATGTACCTAATGCATCAACTTGCGCAGTATATTCAGGGGTCTCAAATGAGACTTTAACATGGCTTTGTGCAGCTAAATTATAGATTTCATCTGGTTCATACTTCTTAAGTATGTTCATAATAGACAATGAATCTGTTACGTCACCGTAGTGCAATTTTAAATTGGGGTGACCATAGATGTGGTCAATGCGACCTGTGTTGATTGACGAACTACGTCTAATAATGCCATGAACCATATAACCCTTTTCGAGTAATAGTTCTGCAAGATAAGATCCGTCTTGGCCAGTGATGCCAGTAATTAATGCTGTTTTCATTTCAATCCCTATAATGAATTAATAATATTATATTATTTATATGCTGATAAAGGTAAAAGGGCACAGTATTGTGCCCTTTGGTTAAATTAATTTATGTTAGAATGGGATATCTTCATCCATATTATTTTCTTGAATTGGTGCAACTGTCTCTTCTGCAGGTGCTTCCATTTTCTTATACAAATCTAAGAACGCATTCTTTGTGTCTGCATCAAACCGGTTAACGCAAAGTTCAATTGCCTTTTGACGATCTCTAAACATTGAGAATGCTTTTACAATATGAACAAGACGTCGAGTAGAAATCAATTCGTCAACTGCATCTTCAAGATATGTTTTACGAATAACCTCAGCCCATGTTACAAGTTTGTCGGCAAATTCTTCATCCACGCAACTATGTTGTTCCATATTATTCATAATAATAGTACGCTCAACCTTAGCTGAAGGATATTCTTGTTCAACTGTAATTGGGAAACGTTCTAAAAATGCTTCGTCAAGAATTTGTGCTGCAATATACTTGCCGCTGTCTGAACCTTGACCTTTAGTATTTGCTGTAGCAATAACTGTAAACCCAGGGGCAGGATGAATTACATCACCATTCTTTTTATTGAAGTATGGTTTGCCTTCAAGAATACCCTGAATGCACATCAATTTATTTGAACCACGATCAATTTCGTCAATCAACAATACTGCACCACGGCGCATAGCTAGGATAACAGGACCTTCTCGGAATGTTACGTTGCCGTCAATCAATGTTGAACCACCTACAAGGTCATCCTCATCAGTCTCGATTGATACGTTAACACGAACACACTCACGCTTCAATTTAGAACATACTTGTTCTGCCATTGTGGTTTTACCATTGCCAGTAAGACCAGTAATGAATATAGGATAAAACACTTTGGATTTGATAATTGATTCTAAATCTTTATAAAATCCAAATGGCACATACGTTGTGTCTTTAATCGGAACCAAATCTTCTACTTCTGATACCATACGTTTTTGTCGGAGTTGTACAACCTGAGCTTGTAATGCAGGCAATGCTTCAATCTCAGGAGCAGGGGTTGCTGGAATGTTGTTTACTTTATCACTACCAAATGCGTCAAGATTAATTAAGCCACGAGCTGCTCGATATGTCGCGCCATTAATTAACCAATTGGGCATCTTAACGTCTTTTTGCTTGACGAATGCAATCACATCTTTGCGTAATGCTGTTTTGCCGAATGCTTGAATCAGATCAGATACAAGCTGTTTTTTCTGGAGATCAATAGAATTCATAATATAGTCCTAAAATGTTTGTTCAACAATTAATTATAACACCGTTTTCGTTTGATGTCAAGCAATTTCTGCAATAAACTTGTTCAAAAGTACACGATTCACGATCTTTGATTTTTGACTTTGCATAAAAGATTTTAGAATATCCTTTTTAGAAGAATCTGATTTTACCTTTAATTCTTCGTCATTAATATTTAAATCGTCTGATTTAACCAGAAAATATTTATCATAAACATAAGAGTTAATCGCATAAAACTTTTCTTTCTTTATTTTATGAATAATATTTTGAGTATCTTCATTAATAATACCCTGACCCTGAATAAAGCCATTAATCCGATATTTAGAAATACCACTTAGAATATAATATCCAATTAAATTAGTTCCAGTTCTATTCTTTAATAAATCTAAAAGAGCAGCTGTTAATGGTTGTCCGGGTTTAGCGAATCCGGTTTTACCGGTTTGTTTATCTGTAATAACAGTATTTGCTTTACCTTTCCAACCAATTGAATATACAGAATTCATATGTCTACGACGGCCATCAGACGCAATAATTTCTTCAGTCTCATTTGCTTCACCGTCAGTCAATACAATTGTATTTACAATATCTAATCGATGCATTTCTTTAAATTCTGGAATATAATAATTGGCAAATACCAATGCCTCATTTAAAGGAGTGCCGCTTAAATTCCATCCATGTGGGACATAATGTCTACGATGAATACGACCAAATACATGACCAACTTGTAATAATCGTTTCTGCGCATAATGATATTGCGAACTTGTCATAGTATTAGATAACAATTCCATCATATATGTACTATAATTTTCTAATGATAAATCACCAATGCGTTGTGAGTATTTAGTTTTTCTAATAGCAAGAATATCTTTATTCTTATTGTTTTGGTCTGAGTCTGAAAAAGCAAATACTCGGAATGGGATATTTACTTTCTTGCAAAAATCTGCAAGCACCAAAGTCTGTTCAATAGTTTGTTTGATAATATCAGTCATTGAACCAGACCAATCAATAAACATTACCATGCCATGATTCTTACCACCAGGAATAACAGTAACACGCTTGAATAAATCTGTCTTAAATTTGTAACCGAATACTTTATCAATATCAAGCTCACCTGTTTTAGCAACGTGCGCTCTAGCAAATTGTGCCGCATTACGCTTTAATTCAAATTCTTTTACAAGGTATTGAATAAATTTAGAGTTTGTCTGTTTGTATTCTGAATATAATGCGTCACCTGCAGGAACATTATATTCAGCAAACATTGGATCAGCTGCGCCGTAGTCGTCATCAATAATTTGCCAATCTGTTTCGGCATAAAGTTTCTTGTGAGGTATAATAAAATCTTTAGTATTAATTAAAGGCAATGTTGCATACCGATATGGTTTGATTTCATCGGATACTAATTCAGATTCACGCTTGCGGAATTCTTCATCTGTCAATGACTTAGGGTCAAACTCTGGTGCACCGCCCGCACCTACACCTCCGGCATCATCGTCTGCCATTATATCTTCTTCACGATTATACTCAGCTTCAATCTCATAATCATCTTCATCGCCATCTTCATAGTCTTGAATTTCACCAAGACCTCTGCGGCGGTCTTCATACTCATCTTCAAGTTCTTGTTTGCGACGATTATACAATTCTGTAGCAACACGAACTACGTCATCCCAATCTGAAAGGTTTTCAATTTGCTTAACATAGAATTGTTCTTCAAAGCTAAACGGAACCGCAAGGAAAGGACCAATCTTAAAGTGAAGATTAATACGATCAATTAAATTAAGTGTTGAGATTTCTCGTTCCGCAATGCCAAAGAAATCTTTATCTGCCAATTCGCCGTATGCTTTATAAAAACATGAACGCAGACCAGGGTAGCGAGTCTTAATGCAACGTTCAATACGAGCATCCTCTACTACATTAAGATAAGATTTGAAACCTCGCTTGTGTGCTTGAAGGGCATTGTGCCAACCTTCAGCGGGGGTTTCCCAAGCATGTCCCACTTCGTGACCTACAAGTAAGTCATAAAGATCAGTGCTCATGTCTTTCCAGATTGGAAGAACAAGAACACGATTCTTGGGATCGAAGTATGCGGTTTGTGTTTTGCGATGCTCGACTGAGATATTCTCTTGTGCGAGTAGCTTTGCCAGTACTGATTTTGAGTTTGCTAGTGCCATAAATTTCCTTGCTGATGCTATATTATAACACCTTTAGGAACAAAGGTCAAGCATTTTTTACTCTGTAGTAGGTCTAGTTATAGCCAATATTTTGGATATTTGTGCTTCAATAATCGGTTTTCTATTAGGCCATTTAATAAAATCTTTATCTGGATTTTTTAATAAATTCGCCAATAATGGCATTATTAATCCTTCTAATTTTTTTAATTTATCATTAACATCTTTTTCAACTAATAATTTATATGAGTCAATATCAAAAGTACTATTAGAACCAGCACTTGCTTTGATTATCTCTTCTAGATAATCGATTTTATTTAATATAATAGAAACTTTATCTTCAACTGCCGATAATCCGTCAACCATTGGTGCGGTATTAACTACCGGTTTTTCAACTATGGATTCTTCTGATTCTACTGCTGTAAAACCAAAATCAAATACTTCGTTATATTCAGTTGGAATCTTTATTGTCATTTAGTGCCTCTATCATTGTTTTTACTGCGTATTTTTTAATAATCTTTTTACGCTTATTTTCGAATTTCTTTTTAGCAAAATCTAATTTAAATTTAGATACTCGCTGTGTATAATCAGTACCATTCATATGGTCATATTCATGTTGAAATATTCTAGCAGTTAATCCATTAAAATCTTGCTCAACAAATTTGCCAGTTTCATCTTGATATGTTGCTGTAATTTTAGTTGGTCTATTAATAGCTAACATAATACCAGGATAAGATAAACAGCCTTCGTTGAATACTTCTTCTATTTTACTATATGAAATTATAATAGGATTAAATACTGCAATTTTAGTTTCGCCTAGACCCATTACAAATACGCGCATATCTAAACCAACTTGATTGGCGCTTAGACCCACCCCTCCTAGTTGTTTCATTCTTTCAAATAAAACATTTGCAACACTTTGCGCACTATCCCCATTTGCTTCAAAATTAAAAGGTTGAGGTGCTTTATGCAGTACCTCAGCAGTTGGTTCTACCAAATCTAATTTATCTTTTCTTAATACTATCATACTATTCTACTAAAATTTTGATACTTTTGAAACTTAATAACTGATTTAAATTTATCTATTAATTGATCGCCTTTATGCGATATAACAAACACATTTGCATCGTCACCTATAGTATTTAACAAATTCATGACATAGTCTGTACCATTTGCATCTAATGAAGAATCAAATACTTCATCTAATAGTAACAAGTTTGTACTTGCACTATTTTTCATCTTAGCAATAGTACGCCATGTAAATAACAATGCCAAATCAATTCTTTGCTTTTCACCCTCACTAAATGAAGCATAACTAAATTCGTCTCTGTGTCTAGATTTAATTACTTCATTGAATGATTCATCCAACTCAAAATGAACAAAGAAGTCCATTGCGGTTAAATACTTGTTTACTAATTTATTTATAACAGGTAAGTATTGTCTAATGATCTTTGTTTTAATTCCGGTATCCTTTAACAAGATTCCGGCAATATCTAAATAATGTTTATCTTCCGATAATTTACTTTTTTCACCTGCGGCGCCTACAACTTCCTTGGCCAAGGTTTTAAGTTGCCTCGTTTCATCTTCAATGTTTGCCGTATCATTAGTGTTGCTTGCCAAGTCCGCCTGTAACTTTTGAATATAATTTTGCGACGCAATAATTTTTGAACTATAGGCAATGATGTTGCTTTTATGTTCAGAGATTTTCTCTTCGACATCATTAATCTCATTAAGTCTAGCTTCAATAGTTTCGAGTTGAGTGGCAAGGGTTTCAATTGCGGTTTCAACTTCCTCGCGTTTATGTGTATGGAGTGTGATAGCGGAGTTCTTGAGGTCATCGTCAAGACCTTGGCTACACGTTGGACATACATCATGTTCGTTGTAAAATTGTATGCTACCTTCCTGATCCTTAACTCTTTCGGAAAGTTTTTTAAGCAAAGATCCCATTTCCGTACGCTTGTTACGTTTCTCAACGGAGTCTGATATCGAGGATTTAAGATTTCCTTCTGTTTCTTGTTCTGCCAGCAAACAGGCATTAAGTTGTAGTATTTCTGTATTCGTTTCAGATATTCGCTTTTGTACATCGTCTACTTTCTTTTGCTTATCAGTTTCAAGCGTTGCAATGTATTGCTGTTGCAACTTAACCTTATTTTTACCCAATTCAATAACAGATTCAATTTCAGATATTTTAGTTTTTAATTCATTTGACTTATCTTTTAATACAGTATTCATCACCGAAAATACTTGTATATCTAAAATGTCTTCAATAATTTCACGTCTAACGCCCAATGACAATTGCATAAAAGGCGTGAATGAAGCCGATCCAAGAATAACAATTTGTGTGAATGATTTATAATTTAATTTTAAAATTGCTTCTTCAAGATACTTCTGATAATCCTTTACAGCTGCATCTTGATTAAGAATGTTGCCATCGCAGTATATTTCAAATACGCCGGGCTTTATTCCTCGAATTATTTTATAGTCTTTCTGACCAATACTAAATTCAACCTCAACAATAAGATTCTTACCATTAATTGTATTCATTAATTGCGGCTTGTTAATATTCCTAAAAGGTTTATTAAACAATACAAAACAAATAGCATCAAGAATTGTACTTTTGCCTGCGCCATTTTCACCCACAATTAAAGTTGAGGGCGAACTTTCAAAATCAATTTCTGTAAATTGGCCACCGGTTGAAAGAAAGTTTTTCCATCTGATCTTTGTAAATCTAATCATGCTTGTTCGTAATGTTGTGCTTCAACGTATAATGTTTTTAGCAATGTTTTAAGTCTTTCCTTGTCTACATCAGTCTCAACGCTATCTACATAATTAGATAACAGAGTCATAGTATCTTCTAAATCAATTGAAGCATCTAATGCTTCAGATTCAAATTCGGAAAAATCCTCAATAATTTTTAATTCTAATGGGTCTTGTTTATAAATTCGCTCTATAAATTTCTCAAATTTAACAAAGTCTTTCTTTTTAACAACAACTAATTTAACGTGTTGACTAGTAAAAATAGATACATCAATTGTGTCAGGATCAAATTTATCATCGTCGTAATAGAACTTAGTAAAAATAGTATATGGATTCTGAATAAATTCTATATCATGTGTTTCGGTGTCAAATATGAAAAACCCTTTAGGATCACTTTCATCATTCCAGGTTAACTCATACGGAGTACCTAAGTATGTAATATTGCCTTCAGATGATTTAGTATGAAAATGTCCACTTATTACTTGTTTATATTGTTTAAAGTAACTACGATCAACTCCTTCATGGTTGTCGATACCTTTCATCATTTGAAATCCTGCAATCTCAAAATGACCTACGCAATAATCTGCAGAACTTTGATCTATAAATGATGCAATATCTGCTTCATTTTGTTTACAAATCCACGGGACAATATCAAAGGTAATGTTATCATATACAAATTTACCTGGCTCTTGATAGATCGTAATGTTGCCGTAGTCTTTTAATAATAGGTCAGGCGAATTAACATCAAGACTTTCTTTCCAGAAAATATCATGATTGCCGATTAGTGTTAGAAGTTTAATGCCGTTTGCTTCTAATGGATCAAAGAAGTATCGTCTTGCTTCTGCAAGAGAATTAAAATTGATATATTTCCTACGATCAAATAGATCGCCTAATTGAATAACAGTATCAATATTATGCTCTAACAAATAAGGTATAAATACCTCACTATAAAATTTCTCATAATAAGCGTGAAATGCTTTAGAATCATTTCTAACACCAAAATGAGTATCACCCAATAAACAAAGTTTCATGTATTAATTAAATTCGTTGTCTTCTCTATGACCAGAACGGCCTGCCATATTAGAATCAGTCTCGCGAACTTCTACTCGGCAGCACCAAACTCGCTTAGCTTCTTCGCTACCGCAATTAGGTAAAAAGATTGTGTTAATATATTCATATAAGAAGTCGGATAACCCCTCACATCCTGTACGTTCTACTTCTGTAATCTTAGCTAGTTTTAATCTACCCAATTCCAATAGATGTTCGCGCATTGGATCATCTTGTGCAACTAGTAGAGTGTGGTCAAACCATTCTTCTAGCTTGTCTTTAAGTGGTCGTAACCCACCGAAATCAGTTACCCAATTACGGGCATCCAATGTATCTGCTTCAAATTCGAAATGAAAACTCATGGCATAACCATGAATTAAATTACAATGAGAATCTGCGCGCCATTGCCTGTAAGCTACAGGACCTATTTGTCTATATGTTTTTGTTGAGAAGAATTTTTTATTTGCCATCTCTTGCCTCTTTAAGTAAGTTTGACGACATGCAGAATTTATAAAGCGGGATGAATGTTCGGGAAAGACCGCTGTTTTGTTAAAGCCTCATATGTTGGAGAATTATACCATTTATTAAGTGATAATAAAACATCTGTCATATTATAATAAGGAGTCCAATCTGCAAGACGTTTAAACATTGTACTATCAGCAACTAACGATGGAGGGTCTCCTTCGCGTCGCCTATTAATAAATGTTACAATTTCTTTATTGGTAATTCTTTCTACAAGTATTTGAATTTGTAGATTGGAATGTCCCTGTAACATACCTAAATTATATATGCCTTGAATAGAATTGTCAATAGCTTTTATATGTGCAAGCGCAATATCTTGAACATGAATGTAATCTCTAATACAAGTTCCGTCAGGTGTGTCATAGTCTGCACCATTTAAAGTAAATGCTGTATTATTTTTGACTGCTTCAAATAGTTTGGCAAATATATGTGTCGCATTTGGTTCTTGGCCATGTTGACCTTTATCATCTGCACCACACGCATTAAAATATCTAAATACGGTATAATTTAATTTGTGGCATCGATGATACCATTCCAATAAATGTTCAACCATTAACTTAGATTCGCCATACGGAGATATTGGATCTACCTTATCGTTTTCTCTTAATGGTGTTTTTGTTGTAGGAATTCCATAAACAGATGCGCTACTACTAAAAATAATTTTAGTTTTTGGAATATGTTTAGCAACAAAGTCTAATAGTAAATTTGTTTTAGATACATTATTGTGAAAGTAATGGCCTGGATTTTGCATACTAGGACCAACTAAACTAGTACCGGCACAATGGATAATTGCTACAGGATAAACCTTTTTATACAGACTAAACGCATCCATATCTGTAAAATCACATTGTAGGTATTCATCTTGATATTCGTCAAGATGTTCGTTATGTCTGTTATCAATACCGATAACTTCGTATCCTTGTTTCTTTAATTCGATACAAGTCTGTCCACCGATATAACCGGCAGAACCAGTAACAACAACTAATTTAGTACTTGGCTGCTGGGACATAATCTCTGTAATCCTTACCGCTACGATACCATTTAGAATTATCTTCAAACATAATATCTAAGCAACGATCAATAGTACCAGACGTCCAATCAGACAGCTTACCTAAGTTTGCTCTCTCTTGAAACAACAATGTATTTAATTTAAATACTGCATCATCTTGCGACCATGGGATGTATAAACATTCACGATCATTAGCAAATGTTTCGGGGAATGATCTGTACGCAGGATACAAACAATTTGTACCTAATGCATCTGCTTCTGATGCTGTATTACTTACCCAATCCTGCAAGGCACAATTAAACAATACTCGAGAATCACCTAACAATTCATAGTATTCATTCTTCTTAAGATTCTCATAGATTTTAAAATTGTGAGTCTTTTCCATTGCTCGCGCGCGAGCTAAATATTTTTCGTTATTACTACGTAAAGGGCCGCCTGAAAGAACAGCAAACTCTACATTGGGATTAATTGTGTGATATCTTTCAATTAGATCCATAAAGAAATCAGGTTGTTTTTCTTGATCGAATCTTGCAGCAAATACTACACGAAGTTTACGCTCATTAAATGGAATGCGAGTGGATACACGACCACGAACTTCATCTTTATCAAATGCTAGTCCGGAGATATTAAAAACAGGTGCTTCCCATCCTGCAATTTTCATATGAGCGACCATCTCTTCGTTAGATGCAAGTACACCGGTAACAAATTGATCTGTCATCTTTTCGTATAGACCCATCCACTTCTGCATATCCCATACGTGAACAAAATCATCCGGATCAATTGTTTGTGCAAGACAACGTACAAAGATTCGAGGTTGATACTCAAAACTTACTTGATCCATAATATAGGGCAATGCCTCAATTCCGGGAGTAAACATATCTTCAAAAAAGATTGTATCTTGCCAAGTAATTTCACCAGCTTTCATCTTCTTAATAAGATTAGCCATTTGTGTCAACGAATAATAACTACGCCCATGGGCATCAAGTACTTGACCCGTGACAATTGCTTTAGAGTCATCTAAAATATCACCATGAATTACTTCATAGTCAATACCTCTGCGTTTAAATGCAGCTTCGCTCCATTGTTGTAATTGTAAAGTATAACGACCTTCATAGGGTTCTAAACCCATATAATATAATTTACTCACCCGCTATCCTTTCAAAACTAATTCTACAACCGTTTTCACCATCTTCTGATACTTCAATAGTATAATCTCTGTCAGGCCATTGAACATAACATTTATCAAAAAGATCATTTGCCATCATTTCACACGATTTAAAATCTAATTGTAGCGTGCCATCCGAATACCACTTTTCCATAATGCGTTTTGCTTGGATAAATTCAACATCTCGATCATCATGAAATACTTCCATCTCTACTCGAAAGTGAAAAATATGTCTATGAGGTGTTCCTAAGAATGAAACGTCTAGCCAGTCGCCTGTTGCTAATTTAGGATCAGTTGCAGCTTGAGGATATTTATGAATACCCTCTTTTTGAAAGGTAACCCAAATAGAACTTTTCTTTTTAATTAGTTTACTGTGTATAATTGTATCTGTAAAAAATACTGGATCGTCTGAAATAATATCGGTCATGCAAATAAATCCTCAAGTGAAACGGGCGGTTGTGTATTAACTGGTTCGGAATCCATATGTTTGCCTACGTTCTTTTCCCAGTGCTCAAAATCAGCAAGTGTCTTAACATCAAATAATGTAGCATATTCATTTTCGCAATCTTTTTCTCTGCAGAACTTTAAAAACAATTCTTTAGATTCCGTTAAAGCATTTACATCGTGAGTAAAATTATGTACGTTTGTTAAAATAAAAGCAAGGCGAGCTCGCATAATATCTACAAATTGTCCACCTGCTTCTAAATGAACACCTACACCTCTATTCATCAAGATGTGATATTCTTCAGGGGTATAATTTGTTCCACACACTGTATTAATTTCTTTAGTAACTGTTCTGTAAATGTTAGAATATTCTCTACCCATTTTTACAGATGTTCCACCATATGGTGAGCCTGCTGCTTTTTTAGCGAATGAAAAATAAAACAATCCATTATCCAATGACATAGAATGCGTTGTTGAGTCATATGAGATATCAATGCCTTCATATAAACCAGATTGACTAAAACAAATATAAGGAAGAATACGACGTAATGCACCTACGCCCAATACGTGTAAATGAAATGGTCTAGTATATGGCATCTGAGTAACATAAAATGCTCGTTTAACATCTTCTAATTGACCCATACCTAGAGCAGCTGATCCCATAGCAAGACCACCAATACGATGATGCAATGCAGGGGTAATTTCTTCAAGTGCTAATTTTGCCCAACGTGCATAGGATTCTTGAGATGAACCCTGCATAATAACGAATGGTCTACATTTACTACCCATCTTATCGAATGTTTCAATTTGTGCTTTTACATTTCGACCAGTTTGTCTTGCATAATCGTCAAAATTATCCATGTCCGCATATCTACGCTTGGTATCAATCTTAGATGATACGCCACTTGTAGAAGTTGTCTTAACAGGAATCTCGTCAAAAGACATACCAATGTCTGCATATGTGCCTTGATTCAAATAAACTTTTTCTCTTACATCTAGAGTATTTTTCAAACCACGTGTAATAATCTGCAAACCACCAGAGTCAGCATGAATGTTATTAATTGAAGGGCGAAACTTTTGTAACTTGGGTCCAAAGTTCTTTTCTGTAAACCCATTATACAATAGTGAGAATGTGTGGTTGTTTTGATTGTGACATACTCGACTAATCATGTCGAGCATCATTTCTAATACTACAGGGTCATTACATTGTTCTGCACCCAAGCGTAAATATGCTGGGCCAGAAATTACGTATTCATATGTTCTCATGCAAACAGGCTTTCTAGTGAAGAAGTAGCTTCTTCTTTTGGTATAAAATTAGGATCTTTAGATAAGTATGTGTCGTTGTCTGTATAGATTATATTATATTTAGACTTATTTGTCAACACACTTTTGACATCATCTATAGCTAATTGTGTTCTATTTAGGACACGAATAAAGTCTGCATATTTTATTTCGGAATAATCATTAATTTTTGCCGAATCAGATCTAGCCAAAGAAGTTTGATTGTATCCAGATAAGAACTTTTTCCATCTATCAGATGTTTGAAAATCCAAATGCTTAATATACTGTAACGCATCATGGTTGCGATCTTTTCGATCAGCATTATATTCTAACTTTAATGTTTCAGCTACTTCGTTTAACGGTAAACGAATGTAATATTTACTATCAAAATTAGTTACCCATTCAGATTTGTCAATAACAATACAAGGCATATGTCCAAGACATTCAAAAAATGTGAATGGGTAATTTTCTCTTAGAGACGGATTAAAGTGAACCTTTGCAGATTTAATAAAGTCAACTTTTTCTTTGCCAACAATACCGGCTTTAATCTCATAATCAGTAATGCCCAACTCTGCAAGACGAGCTTCAAATTTCTTTTTGCCGTTAGCATTCGTCATAATCTTTGCAGGTAATCCAGTCTCTTTAATTACTTTTAAAAATGCTTCTGGATTTTTACGATCTTCCCAACGACCAATATACAAGACACCTTTTCGTTCTGCGTAATTGCTTGTGAGTAATTCTCTTTCAGACATGGGCATACTTAAATGTTCTACACTTATTCCGCCATTGTTTTTAATTTCAGATACATTACGTGCGGATTGTGTGCCGATATGGCAATTCTCAAGTGTCATTAAATTATTAAAGAATTCATTACAACTCTCTAAAAACACACCTTTAAATTTTCTCGTATCACGGAATACCATACTCTCTTCATGCGTGTAGAATACTACTGGAATATAATTATTAAGATCAAAACTTAATACTGCGGGCATTGCTTCTAATGAATTACATACAACCATATCATAGATGTTATTATGAAACGCATTCATAACAGCATCACGGAAGTTAATCATCTTTTCAAAGTTAATTGAATCTGTAAATGCAAATGTGCCGGTATGATTTTTATATGATAAAGCATTTTTGGGAGCAATTAAATTTGCCCCCAATGATTCAACTAATTTGGCAAACTCATTTGTTGTTGGTTTGTCTGTAATAATATCAACTTTCCAATCAATAGTATTTGCCATTTCGACAAACCCTTTTGCAAATTGACCAATACCACCGTGGGGGACAAGGTGTTGATCGCTAATACAAAACGCAACTCTCTTTTTATAAAGACGCATATTACTCACCAAGAATTTTAATTAAGTGTTTTGTCTGATGCATAGCATCATCTAAGGCGTTATGATATGTGCCTTCTCGTTTATCTTCAGGGATCCAATTGAACATTGCTTTAGCAGTTCTATAACAACGATCATCCCAGCATTTCCAGGGTGGTTCTCTACCTGTAATAAAATAAGCATTGCCTAAAATAGTATTATCAAATACTGCACCATTGCCCCAAATAGGTAAACTCTTAGTACCAAACCATAATTCAAATTTATCAAGAGCTTCTTGTAATGAGATATTATTTTTTGTTAGTTCGCGCAATGCTTCTTTATTTTGTTTAGACCACCATGCAACAGTATCCTTAGAGATATGCATTCCAGCTTCTTTACAGCTAGCAAGATCAACGGTGCAATAAAATGTATCTATAATTTTACTACCTTCAAATTTTACTGCGCCAATCGAACAAATTGCTGCGTGTGATCTTGTTGACATTGTCTCCAAGTCAACCATTATATTAACTGTCATCTACATCCTTGTCGTGCAATCTGATAAAATTCGTTTCTTACTTCTGGATGATTTTTAAATCCGCCACCTAATCGAACCGTGACTGTAGAACTGCCTGTATCTTCAACGCCTCTAGATTTAACACAATAGTGTTGAGCATCAATTAACACAGCAACATCTTCAGTATCAAGAATAAATTGTAGTGTGTGGAAAATTTGTTCTGTTAAGCGTTCTTGAATCTGTGGTCGTTTGCTAAAATATTCAACAATACGATTAATTTTACTTAGACCAAGTACTCGTTGTTTAGGAACATATGCTACAGTAGCTAGGCCATCAATAACAACGAAGTGATGCTCACAATTAGATTGTACATTAACATTGCGTTCTACAACCATTTCATTATAATGCATCTTGTTGTCAACAGTTGTGCATTTAGGGAAAGCCTCATAATCGAGTCCCCAAAAGATTTCATTCACATACATCTTAGCAACACGTTTAGGTGTTTCAATTAGACTATCGTCTGTAAGATCAAGCCCAAGTGTTTTCATAATATCTGTAAATAAAGATTCAATTATATCGATCTTACCCTTACGATCAATCACTTGCCCAGTATCTTTAATCGGTGTTTCTACACCAACTTTAACTAGATGTTCGTGAACTTTAAGACCCAACTCGGGGTCGCATTTTGTTTTGTTATATGACATTTTAGAATCCTTCCTAACTCGGATGTGATGATTGAATTTTGTTACCGTTGTGTAACATTATTATTTATATAATTTTCTTTTAGCCATTCAGGCTCGCCTACATGATTTGGGCCGCTTTCTATTTGTTTATCAACTGCCCATTTAATTTCATATAATTTCTTTTTAATCTCAAATGTGGTAAATCCATCATTATAAGATGAGCGAAGTTCTCTGCCCATATCTTCGATATCCCATACCATTTTATTCATTATGTTCCCCATGCGTTTTTAAACAATGGAATTTGGAGTCTATCTGAGTATCTCCAACCTTTTCGCATTGCGAGTTCTGCAACATTCCTATTATTAATAGAGTACAACTGCTCAGTGCCGCCAAGAGGCATAAGATAAACAGGACCCGTAAAACCAGCTTTACGATATGCATTGACTGCCTCCTCTGCTTCTTCCGCATCTTGAGGTGAAGCAATTACAAATTTAAGATACGTATATCCACACCATTCATAACCAGCAACAATCTCAGGGCAAATAGCGTCTTCCCACTTTTCACCGGATACAGATAACTTAGGAGAGACTGAAAATGTCAAAGAATCGGCCCCTCTTTTACTTGATCTATTTTTATTACTCAATGTCCAATTTAAAAGATATTGCTTAAAATCGGGGGTCAATGCTTGTGTGCCATTTGTTTCAAATGTTAGTTCTTTTAACCCTACCATCTTTTCATTATCTAATAATTCAGGATATTGTTTTTGCCAACCCAATAAAGGTTCACCGCCTGTAATTACAAGATGTTCGTCTTCCCACCTCTTGTGCGGTAATATATCCATAATTGTATCGGTAATGCTATCAGTAGAGAGTACAGGGCTAAGATGCTTAAACCTAGGATCCCAAGAAGCATAAGAGTCGCAACCTGTATGAACAAGAGGAAGATCTCTATAGTTTGTAAAGCTATCGGCTTTAATCGCAATAACATTTCTTTCATCACTCTTTTCACCTTTTGACATTCCAAAACCGTCGCAAGTAAAGTTGCAACCAAATGTTCTTAAGAATACGGAAGGCACTCCCATGAACCTGCCTTCGCCCTGAATACTATAAAATAGTTCTGATATTTTCAATTTTGCCATCATATCTCCGAGAATTTATATTACATATTATATAGTGTTTAGTCATCAAGGTCAAGCGGATTTTCGATATCATCTCTAACTTTTTTAGCCTTTTTGGGAATATTCATTACCCGTTTTTCAATATCAATAGTATCCATTTGTCGTTTTAGATAATCTAAGAATTGTGAACCAAATTCACCATCTTGTTCTTGAGAAATTAAAGCATCAATATCCATATTCTCAATTAACTTATATTTGGTTGCTTGTTGTTTCTTTTCTTTTTGGATACGTCTAATGAATGCAAAATAGATAACTTGCGTATAATACGCAAACGGATTTGAGGATTTAGCAGGATCAAATTTAGCAACAGCCGTTAAACAATTTTCAATACCATCAGATATCATATCATCTTTAAAAGTATAATTAATAAAATTAGATTTATATGAAAGATGTGTTGCAATCTTAATAAAGCATTCACCTATATATTTTGAAACAATAGGAGGTTCTTCACCTTTTTCGGCAGCGTCAACTACACTTTGTCTATAGTCTATTAATGCCTGTAAGAATTTTTTATTGTCAACATAATGAGATGACACCTGCATCTTAGGTTTAGTGGACAAGTCTTCCGCGACGTTTAATGGTGCTTTGGCTGTTTTCATAGTTAGGTTCTTTTTCAATTTCAGAGTTATCAGATTCTTCTTCATCTTCGCATTCTGCATTTAGTTCTGCTTCTTTACGATTTTGTACATACTTTATATAATTATCTTTAAGATTTTCTTTAATATCTGCAGCTACAATAATATAACGTACAGGTATTTCATAAAAATCATCTTCGGTCATTGCCATCCAAGGAGATAAAGTATAAGATTCCATTATACCGGATCCGTAAGGTACTCTAATTTGATTAAGCACCATAGGGTCTTGTACGAAAATACTTTCTTTATCTTTTAATGATAAATTTTCTTCAGTTTTACAAACTATATCGTCACCTGTATTAAGTTTTAATAGTTTATATGATTGGTTCATTGTAGTTTTACTTTTATTAGTTTATATTCAAAATGTTCATCGTTATAGATTTTGATTCGTTCTATCATGTGTAATAAAGTATAATTCTTTTTAGACTTCCAAGTCAAATCATCGCCTATATCATATAAGTTACAACTACTTTTAGTTTCACTTGTTCTCAATCCCCTGCCAATCGATTGCAAATTTCTAATCCGAGATTTAGAGGGAGATGCAAAAATAATATTATGTAGGTTTTTAATATTTATTCCTGTTGAGAAAGTCCCATATGATGCTACTATTATAGCATTATTTTCCTTTTCTGTCAATGCTCGAATTTGTTCTCTTTGTTCCGTATCTGTCCCACCATAAACAAAAAACACCTTTCGATTTTCGGCTTTATCATTAATCATTTGATATAGATTTTTACCGTGTTTTTCAACATACTGAAATAGGACAAGACTGTTGCCTTCTTGCTTTAGAGTCAAATTACGAATAAATTTATTCCGAGGTTCATGTTGTACTAGAAAATCCATTTCTTCTTGATATGTCTTTCCTTTGAGAGACTTTTTAATCTCATCCGAATAGTCTAATATTAAATTATATATTTGTAAATCAGCTAAAGTTTTACTTGCAATAAGTTTCTTAGTTGTAGTAACTTTATAAACGGGCCCAAATAATCCTTCAAGAACTAATTTATGTGTCTGAGTACCATCTAATGTTCCAGTAGTACCTATACGATAAGGTGCGCCTGGACATTTATTTAGAATACCTGTTAGTGATTTGGCCTTAAACAAATGCGCTTCATCTCCATAAATTGCCTGAAAATCATCAAAGAATTTTTTAGGTAATTTATATAAAGATTGCCATGTACTAATAACAACATCATATTCGTTAGACTTTTCATGCCCGCCGTAAATACGATGACAATGATTAGATGTTTTCCAACCATTCAAACAAGAGTAATCTTGAAAATCAGAATACATTTGTTCAACAAGCGAAGTAGTGGGGACTAAAATTAATTGTCGTCTACTGTATTTCTCATGCCAACGCATTACACAATAAATGATATATGATTTCCCGGAACCAGTAGGAGATAATAGTAATCGTCGACCATCACTAATTGCTTTGTATACTGCATCTATTTGATAATCTCTCATTTCAAGAGGTTCGCCTTTAGATCCAATATTAAGTTCTTTTATAAACTCTTTTACTTCTTCAAGCGTGCAAGGGTCAGCAGTGTGAACATACTCAGAATAATCTACAGTATAATCTCGTTCTTTGGCAAAATGTTCAACATATTCTTTTAGACCAACATATAACTCTTTTGTAAACATCGAAAAAAGACGCACTTTTCCATCCCACATACGAGATTTATAAAGCGGGTGAAATTTTGCACCAGGGACTTCAAATGAGAAATGATCGTTCAATTCTTGTGCAATTGAAGGTTCAGCATCAACATTTAAATATACTTCGTTCTTTTTTCTTATTCTTATATCAGACATTACATTAAACCGTTTGTAAATTTAGTCCATTCAATACTATTTTTAATATCCCATGTTCTACTATTCAATGATCTAATAATTTGTTCAAGTTGAAACATGACAGTTTTAAAATACTCAATCTTATCTTGTAGGATAATTAAGTCTGGATCTACCTGAAGAAATTCATCCATTTCATTCTTTAATGGTTTGTTGCCTTGCCACTGATTCCAGCCTTCGTCAGTTAATTCCAGTTGAGTCATTTCTCCTCTGAAATATTTGTATTTTTTGCGGCGAAGGTTTAAGTAGTCAGACTCAGCCTTACGTAAATTAAGCCGAGTAGATGTTAAAAAATTTAAATACTTAGAATGTAAAGTAGGGGTGCGAGCAGATTCATGTCCAAGATTTGTTTCGTCAATCTTACAATCATCCGCCCACAGTTCCTGCAGGTCAGATAATTTCATTGATTATCCAAGTTGAATAATTTGTGCTGGGTTGCCTTGGAAGTTAAATGATCCAAAGTGATTCAATGAGATAGTTGGGTCAAGCCAAATGTCTCCGCCGATATCTTGCCAACGTCTGCTGAATGTGTAATCTTCTGATAAGTAACGACGATCTTTAGGATCAATCATTGTGTCAAAGAATGCATAGAAGAAGTCTTGCAAATCTGGAGGAGTATTTAAATCATTGTTATACTTCAACTCAGGATAAGCTTTAATCATCTTATCCATTGCTTCACGTTTAATCATCATAAAGCCGGTTGCGCCGTCATGCAACTTAATTACGCCATTTTCAATAGCAATTTGTTTACTACCTGGATTAAGGAATTTAAAGTTAATAGCATAATCGCTACCAGCAGATGCAATTGCACCGTCAGCCATAGGTTCATCTTTTTTGCTAAGAACCATATCGCGAATACGTTGCCAGTTAACACCCTTTTTAGGATATGCACCAACACAAACTTCTTTATTGTGGGCAATTAATTTTAACACGTCTTCAACTTGGAATTCAATGTCAGCGTCAATGAACAACAACCGAGTATAATTGCTTTGAAGAAAATATGCAACTAATACGTTGCGAGCACGAGTAACTAAAGACTCATTAGCAATAGTACCAAATGCAATTGGGATTTGATGCTGGTTGAAGAATGTCAATGTGCGAACCATTGATCTGAAATATGCCTCTGTTAGCATGCCGCCATAACACGGAGTCGCAATAAAGATTTTTTCTTTACGCAATTCTTCGATGTTTATTTGTAGCTGCCCAGGTTGAGCTTGCTGTTGTGGCTGCGTTGCGGCCGGTTTGTTAAATTTTGGAACCGGAATTTTCGGAATGTTTTTCAATCCAGGTTTGTTATTAGTAGCCATAAAATCTCCATATTAATTAAATTTGCTCCACCTCAAAGAATGTGTATTTAAAGGAAGCGATTGCAGTAAAGTACTCAACACTAGCAGAAGCAATATCAAAATCCAAAGCTTCTAAAGACACTGGGAACAAGTCTTTATATATTATATTTACTTTAGGGGTATTTGTCGAGTCTAAAATCGATAAAGTACCATCCGAGTATGCCAAAACTTCTTTTTCGCCTTTTGCGTTGGTTACGAGTGGGAACGAACTTGGTCGTTTTGTTACGAATGATCCAAATTGACTGTAATCATTAGGAAAACCAAGAGCCACTAACCATCTATATAATTCTAAGTAATTTGACATATCTTCGGAAATTAAAAATCTAATAGTAAAGTCTCCGAAATTCAGTTTATCGCCGATGCGAGGAATATCAGTAAACGGTGTAGGTTGCACTGCAAATCCCATAGACAATTGCGGCAAGTTTGCTGATTGACAAGTAAACGATACACCTGGTATATCTTTTATTACAAACTTAAACGCGTTTGGTCTTAGGTAATCATTTGTTTTTGGCAGAGTACTGATGTAGTTCTGTTGTAAAACATCTATATTTGCAGTATACATTTAACATTCCTTTTACTAACATTAATATTTATAAGGCAAAAAAAGGGGGAATTTCTTCCCCCTTTTAAACAGTCTATGACTGTGTCGATCTTAATGCCGACTTATTTAATGTAAAAATTACATCAAGTTCAATACACGTGTACGACGATAATACTGATTACGATTAGCTGTAAATGTGTCAGCATCATTTGTATAACCGTCTGATTGTACAACATATGGGTTAGCAATTAGACCGTAACGTGTCTTGAAGCCAATTTTTGGCTGGAAGCTGTTAGGATCAACTGCGCGAACCATTTGTAAAGGAACATATGGGCAATAGAACATACCTGCGTCATATGGGCTAGAACCCTTATAACCAACCATGTAGAACTGATTTGCTGCACCTAGATTGCTGGAATACGGATCAATGTAAACTCTGTAACGACCATTCAATACACCTGCGAAAGTGTTGCCTGTGTCATCAACATTTAAGTTTGTGCTTAAAGCTGGAGCGTAGTCTAGAACACCTGACATAGCTAATGCACTTGCAACGTCTGCAGAGCAAACGATGAAGTTACCTTTACCACGACGTGTGTCTTGAGCAATGTGATTAGCATCACGCTCAATGTTAAACAATAGACCTTTGAAACGCTCAACAGACCAACGTCCATTAGAGTCAACGTCTAAGTCGAATGTACCAGCAGATGCTGTTGCTGGTGAACCAGGCTTAGCAACTTTGTAAATTGTACGAACAACTTCGCGATTAATTTCAAACATGAATTCTTGTGACAAAATGTTTGATAATTCTGCTTCAGCGTCAAGACCGTGAATAGCTTTCAAGTCTTGTGCTAATTCAACTGTATATTCTGCTTTCAATGCACGTGATTTTGCAGTAACTGTTGTCTTATCAATAGAGAAAGACATTTCGTTAAAGCCTTGCTCACCAGAAGTGCCCAAACCTTCAGCTGTTGCTGTTGTTACACCGCCTGGGGCTGTGAATGTGCCTGTAGGATCTAAAGTAGTTCCTTGTGCTGGGCTAGATGCAACTGCAGTACCAGAGAATCCAACGTTTGCTTCATTGTACAATGCTTCTGCTCTTGTTGACGGTGTACGTGCAGCGCCATATGTAGAACGCATTGCAAAGATCAAACCTGTTGGGCCTGTCATTGGCTGAACGCCGCAGATGTCATAAGCCATTAGGTTAGGCATTGCACGACGTACTAG
>Ga0209500_10000254_pt1 | contig 48267 bp, 44 predicted proteins | sample S_140212_EF_Meta_FD_187323 | JGI IMG/M metagenome (GOLD analysis project Ga0209500, IMG submission 187323) | Freshwater microbial communities from Lake Simoncouche, Canada to study carbon cycling - S_140212_EF_MetaG (SPAdes) (version 2) | ecosystem: Environmental > Aquatic > Freshwater > Lake ... | reverse complement strand
TTCTTCGAGGCTTAGACCGACCGCGCGACGCGCGTTGTGCAGTATTTGCCCGGCTGTGGGCAGTGCAGCGGGCGCAGCTGGCGGCGCGCCGATGGCGCTTGCCTCGGACGCTTGGAGCAAGGGCTTCGGTTCTGAATCACTCATGGAAGGACTGCCGCTCCAGCCAGAGCGACTCTTTGGACGAGGGAAAACGTTGCACCAGGATTTGCCCCAGCGCGCGCAAGACCGGCGCGTCGCCCATGGCCTTGGCCGTCTTGGCGCCAAGCCACAAGGACTCAGCGTTGGCAAGATCGGAGCTGTTCAGGCGGCTCAGGTAGCGCTGGGCTTGGGGGTATTCGCCGCGCTGGTACATGCCAACGCCCAGGTTGTAAGCCACCACCGGGTTGCCGGGGTCGAGCTGGTAGGCGTTGAGCAAACTGGTCTCTGCGGCCTGCGCCTGACCGGCCTTGGCCTGGCACAGACCCTGGATCATCCAGGTCTTGGCGCGGTCGCCATAGGTGGGGTTGGCCAGCGCGGCACTGAACATATCGGCAGCGGCGGCCATGCGGCCCTGTTGACACAACAGCAAACCGTAGTTGTGCTGCACCGTCGCGGCCTTGGGGCTGAGGAGGAGTGCCTGCTTAAAGCTGTCATCGGCCAGGGGGAACTCGTTCAGACGCATGTAAATCAGGCCGCGCAAGTTGTGGGCTTCAAACAGGCCGGGGTCTACGGCAATAGACTGCTTGAGCTCGTCGAGCGCAATATTGGTCTTGCCTTCGCTGAAATAGTTGACGGCCAGCTCCAGCCGAATGCGGGCCCGCTTGCGCGCTTCGGTCTCATCAGAGGCCGTCACCAAATCGGACTTGTCCGTGCGCTGAGGCGCGCTGGCGCAGGCCACCAGGCCGAGCACCGCAGCAGCCAGTAGCCAGCGCAAGCCCAGCCAGGTCACCGCGCTGCCGGCGCGTGCACAAACCTTTGCGTTGAAAGCGAGCGCCGCCATGTCAATGCACCTCTGCGGGCGAGGGCGCGGGTGCCTGGCCAATGCCCAGCGCTTTTTCGGCGCTACGTTGCTTGTGGATGCGCACTACCACGCTGGTGCGGTCTTGCACGTCGCCAGCCAACTGGCCGCAGGCCGCAGCAATGTCGTCGCCTCGCGTCTTGCGCACCGTCGTGACCACGCCCGCACGGCTGAGCACCTCAGAAAACGCCTGCACCCGGGCGTTGGACGAACGTGTTAGGCCTGAAGCGGAAAAAGGGTTGAAAGGAATCAGATTGACTTTGCACCAGTGCAAGTTGCCGCCCGAAGCCTGCAACAAGTCCACCAATTGGGCGGCCAGCGCTGGTGTGTCGTTAACTCCATCGAGCATGCAGTACTCGAAAGTGATGAAGTCGCGTGGCGCCACAGCAAGGTAGCGAACACAGGCTTGCATGAGCTCAGCAATCGGGTATTTTTTATTGAGAGGCACCAGGCTTTCGCGCAGGGCATCAAGGGGCGCGTGCAAGGACACGGCGAGTGCTACCGGGCAGTCTTGGCCTAAGCGGTCCATCATGGGCACCATGCCCGAGGTGGACACGGTTACGCGGCGACGCGACAGGCCGTAGGCGTGGTCATCGAGCATGACTTTGAGTGCGGGCACGAGTTCGGTGTAGTTTTGCAGTGGCTCGCCCATGCCCATCATCACTACATTGGAGATGATGCGCTCCTCGCGCGCTAGATGCTTGCGCAAAAAGTGCTCGGCAAACCAGAGCTGAGAGACGATTTCGCCCGCCGTCAGGTTGCGGCTAAAGCCTTGGTGACCAGTGGAGCAAAAGCGGCAGCCCACGGCGCAACCGGCCTGGGACGAAATGCACAGCGTGCCACGGTCAGATTCGGGAATGAAAACTGCCTCGACGGCGTCGCCTGCGCCCACGTCAAACAGCCACTTGATGGTGCCGTCGGTGGATTCGTGCTGGGACAGGACGCGCAGGGGCTTCACTTGGGCGCAGCCCTTGAGCTTTTCGCGCAAGGACTTTGCCAGATCGGTCATGGCGTCAAACTCGGACGCGCCTTTTTGGTGGATCCAGCGAAACACCTGGACAGCCCGAAAGCGCTTCTCGCCTAGACGCTCGCAAAAAAGGGCCAAGCCCTCGAGGTCATAGTCGAGAAGATTGGCCGCCATGGTGCAAATTAACGCGAATAAACGTTCATGCCGGCGAAGAAGAAAGCGATCTCAACGGCAGCGGTTTCTGCGGCATCAGAGCCGTGCACGGCGTTGGCGTCGATGCTGTCGGCAAAATCAGCACGGATGGTGCCGGGGGCTGCTTTCTTGGGATCGGTGGCGCCCATCAGGTCGCGGTGAGTCAGGATGGCGTTTTCGCCTTCCAGAGCCTGGATCATCACAGGGCCGGAGACCATGAAATCAACCAGGTCTTTGAAGAAAGGGCGTGCGCTGTGCACAGCGTAGAAGGCTTCGGCTTCGCCGCGCGACAAATGGGCCATGCGCGAGGCAACCACTTTGAGGCCTGCTGCTTCGAAACGGGCGTAGATCTGACCGATCACGTTCTTGGCCACTGCGTCGGGCTTGATGATGGATAGTGTGCGTTCGATAGCCATAGTGTTACTTCAACCTTCGTATTAAATTATTCGCCACCCTACGTAGCAAAGCGACTGATTTTAGCATTTTGCCTAGCGACTGCGCCCGGTGCGGCGCTGGCCACCGGGGCCGCTGCGTTGCTTGAGAGCCTCTTGTTTTCGCTGGCGCGACAGGCTGTCGGCCCCGATATATCCCACCGAAGTTTTGAGGGGATCGGGCTGGCTTGCCGCACCGGCGGACTTGGCCGTCGGGCGCGGGCCTGGGCCACGCGGCGTGCTTCGATCGGCCGCCACGCGCGGGCCACTGCGGGCTGCGGGCGGGGCGCCGCGGCGGTTTGCGCCGCCTTTGGGCGGGGGCGTGCGGCGCACGGGGGCGGCGCCCTCAAGCGGACGCTCACGCAATACGCCGTCGTTGCCCTCGCCCGCGCTGCCTGCGGCGCGCACCAAAGAGGCGATGTCAATCCCGTCAAGCTCCATCCAGGCACCGCGCTTAAGTCCACGCGGCAGCACCATGGCGCCGTAGCGGATGCGGATCAGGCGGCTCACGGCGTGGCCAACGGCCTCTAACATGCGGCGCACCTCGCGGTTGCGCCCTTCCGAGATGGTGACGCGGTACCAGCAATTGCTGCCCTCGCCGCCACCGGCCTCAATAGAGCCAAACTGCGCCATTCCGTCGTCCAGCCGCACGCCATCGAGCAGCATTTGCTTTTCTTCCTTGCTGAGGGACCCCAGCACGCGCACGGCGTATTCACGCACCAGACCAAAACGGGGGTGCATCAAATTGTTGGCAAGTTCGCCCGAGTTGGTGAACAGCAACAGGCCTTCGGTGTTGAGGTCGAGCCGCCCCACCGACTGCCACTTGCCCTGTTGCAGGCGTGGCAAACGGCGAAACACCGTGGGCCGGTTTTGCGGGTCGTCGTGGGTGACCACTTCGCCCACGGGCTTGTGGTACGCGATCACGCGCGGCGGCGGCGGGTCAACCCGAAAGCGCACCGGTTTGCCGTTGAACTTGATCTGGTCGCCAAACTGGATGCGCTGGCCCACGTGGGCCGGCTCGTCGTTGACCGAAATACGTCCTTCAAGAATGAGCTGCTCCATCTCCAGACGCGAACCCATGCCGGCCTGGGCCAGGATTTTGTGCAGCTTGGGATTCTCCGCCATGGGCGTGAGGATGCGCTTGTGCGGCACGGCTTCGAGCACTTCGTCGAGCGCATCAAATTCGCCAGAAACCACCTGGTCAAACAGGGTGGCCTCAGTGGCCTCAATGGCCTCTTTCGTGTTGGAGGCGTCGGCGGCAAGGACCGCAGGCGCTGTGGGCGTGGCGTCCTGCGGGGCCAGGGGGTCGGACGCGGGGTCGATGCTAGGTGTGTCGTTCATGGGTTTTTAGGTGCCGTAGGGCTGTCAAAAATATCGGAAGAAGCCGATTCGGCTGCGGAGTCGTCGGGTGTTGGGGGAAGTGGCTCAGGCTCAGGCTCAGGCTCTGGTGCTAAATCGGACGCAGGCCTTAATTCTGATTCCAGCGCGGAGTCTTGGGCGATCAGCGTGGGCGCGTCGTCAAAGGCCAGCTCGGCCTCGGCTGTTTGAGGCGATTCCAAGACCCGGCTGTCGGGCACGTCTTGCAGCAGTTCGGCAAAGGCATCAGCCCTGCCTCCCTGGCGCTCGCCTACCGAATCCAGGGCGGGTAGTTGGGCCAGGGATTGCAGGCCCAGGTCGTCCAAAAACTGGCGCGTGGTGGCAAACAGGGCGGGCCGACCCGGCGCTTCGCGGTGGCCGATCACCTCGACCCAGCCCCGGTCTTCAAGCTGCTTGATCAGCAGGGAGTTGATGGTCACACCCCGAATATCTTCCATATCACCGCGCGTGACCGGCTGGCGGTAGGCAATGATGGCCAGGGTTTCCAGGGCGGCGCGGGTGTAGCGCGGGGGTTTTTCCGGGTGCAGGCGATCCAAAAATTCGCGCATTTCGGCCCGGCTCTGAAAACGCCAGCCGCTGGCCACTTGAACCAATTCCACGCCCCGACCGATCCACTGTGCGGCCAGGTCAATGAGCATTTCCTTGAGCGTGTCGTTACCCACCTCTTCTTGAAACAAGGTACGCATGTCGCGCAAAGAGACCGGCTGTTGCGCACAAATCAGGGCAGTCTCCAAGACGCGCGTGGCTTCGGCGGTGTTGATCATGCAAAGGTTTTCCGGGCGAGGGGCTGGCCCACGGGGCGAGCGCTGACAAGAACTAACGAGACTGGGCGGGATGCAATAGCTCCCAATGGGGAGTGCGCCATCCACTGCGCCAGGGGCCGCGACCAGCTGCCTTCAGGCAGCCTTGGCGGTAGCAGCAGATTGTAGCCCCAGCCCCAGCGCGCCTAGCAGCTCCTGGAAATCCGGCGGCAACGGGGCTTCAAATGCCAGCGCCTGGCCCGTTACCGGGTGGCTAAACGCCAGCCCAAATGCATGCAAGGCCTGGCGTTGCATGCCCAAAAGCGGGCTGCCGCCGTATACCGCATCGGCCACCAGCGGGTGGCCGATGGACGCCATGTGTACCCGAATCTGGTGCGTGCGCCCGGTGTGCAGCACGCAGCGCACCAAGCAAGCATCCACCGCGTTGCCCAAGTAGTGAATGTCGGTTTGCGCGGTTTTGCCCGGGGTTTTGAGCAAATCCACCACCGCCATGCGCAGGCGATTGCGCGGATCACGGCCAATGGGCGCCTGCACGGTAACCGTGGCCACCCCGCTCCAAGGCTTGTGGCCGACCGCCAGGTACTGGCGGCTTACAGAGCGCGCGGCTATGGCTTGCACCAGCGCGTCCATGGTCAGGCGGTTGCGCGCCACCACCATCAGGCCGCTGGTGTCTTTGTCGAGCCGGTGCACGATGCCTGCGCGCGGCACTTCAGAAATCTGGGGGTCCAGCGCCAACAGCCCGTTGAGTAATGTGCCGCTCCAATTGCCCGGCGCCGGGTGCACCACCAGGCCGGCAGGCTTGTGGATCACCATCAGGTGCGCGTCTTGGTAGACGACGTCCAAGTCCATGGCCTCGGGCTTGAAGGCCTGGCTTTGGGGCGTCGGACGCAGTTCGAGCTGCAACAGGTCGCCTGCCTTGACCTTGTACGACTGCTTGGTCAGCACCTTGCTGTTTACTTGGGCACCACCGGCGTCCACCAGTTGCTGCAAGTAGCTGCGCGAGAACTCGGGCGCTAGGTGTGTTAGCGCGCGGTCCAGTCGCTCGCCGTGCTGGGCCACGGCGACACTGCCTTGGCGCAACTCGGATTCCTGGGCCAGCGCTTCGGCTTCGTCGTGCTCGTCCTGGGGGCCTTGGTTGTCGGACAGATCGGACACAGAGGGGTCGGTCGATATAATGGTTTTGCCCTGCTTCAAGAAAGATTGCATGATATTGAGAGTCAAATTATCGGTCGTTTACGCGCTCATCCTTCCGTTGGCGGCTGCGTTGATGGTCGGCTGCTCCACGGCGCCCCTGGACAAGACGGCGGGCTTGACGCCCACACAACTCTATTCAGAGGCCAAGGACGAAATGAACTCCGGCCAGTGGGAAAAAGCCATTCCCCTGCTGGAAAAGCTAGAAGCCCGCGCTGCTGGCACCCCGCTGGCGCAACAAGCGCAGGTGGACAAGGCCTATGCGCAGGCCAAGGCCAATGAACCAATACAGGCCGTGGCCACTATTGACCGTTTTATGCGCCTGCACCCCGCTAGCCCGGCGCTGGACTATGCGCTGTATCTCAAAGGCACGGCCAATTTCAATGAAAACCTCGGCATTTTTGGCAGCTACACCGGGCAAGATCTGGCCGAACGAGACCAAAAAGCGTCCAAAGAATCGTTTGAAGCCTTTCGCGAACTATCGGTGCGCTTTCCCGATTCGCGCTATACGCCCGATGCACTACTGCGCATGGGCTACATCGTGCAGTCGCTGGCCAAATACGAAGTGCACGTAGCCAAGTACTACTACAAGCGCGCCGCCTATGTGGCCGCCATCAACCGCGCGCAAACGGCGGTAACTGACTACCGCAACGTGCCCGCCGTAGAAGAAGCGCTATTTGTGATTTACAAGTCCTATGAAGCGCTGGGGATGGAGCGCCTGCGCGACGACGCCCGACGCGTGCTCGAAGCGACCTACCCCGACTCCAAATTCCTGGCCAGCGGCGGCACCGGCGAATCGGGCGGCTGGCTCAAGCTGTTTTAGCCTGGAGCCTGCCGGGCGGCGGCCAGGTCGGACAAAGCTTCTAGCCAGTCCTGGCCATCAACCAGGCGGCGCATAGGCGGCAAGCCCTCCAAGAGTTTTTTGCCGTAGCCCATCTGCGCCAGGCGCACATCACACACCACCAGAATGCCCCGGTCCGTCTCGCTGCGGATCAGGCGTCCGGCACCTTGCTTGAGCGCAATGGCCGCTTGCGGCAGGTGCAAATTCTTAAAGGCATTGCCGCCCCCGGCTACTTGGGCACTGGCGCGCGCCTGCACCAGCGGGTCGTCTGGCGGGGCAAAAGGCAGCTTATCAATCACTAGGAGTTGCAACGCGTCACCAGCAATGTCAATACCCTCCCAAAAAGAAGCGGTGGCCACCAGCACGCAGCCGCGCTCCAAACCGGCTTGGGGCACAACGGCGCTCACAAAGCGGTCTACGAGTTCGCGCTTGGGTGCCTGGCCTTGCAGCAGCACTTCGGTGTCCAGTCCGGCCGCGGCAAACTGCTGGCGCAGCGCGTCGGCAATGGCGCGCATGGCGCGGGTGGTGGTGGTCAGCACCATGGTGCGCCCGCCCAAAGCACTGGCACCTTGGGCGGCCAGTGCTGCCACTGCAGCGCTATGGGCGGCGTCCTGGGGACGCGGAAACTCACGCGGCACATAGAGCGCCGCCTGCTTGGCGTAGTCAAACGGGCTGGCCACCTGTAGCACCTGAGCACCGTCTAGGCCACAGGCGTCCACAAACCAGCGCAACTGCGCGTCGGTGCCCAGGGTGGCCGAGGTAAATATCCACGACTTGGGTTGCGTACCGGGCGCCGCGTCGGGCCGGGCCAGTGCGCGCATGGGTTCGGCAATCGTCAGGGGCGACTGCGACAGTTGCACTTGCGCGCCCACTTCGAGCCAGCGCACCTGGCCTTGCGGGCATGCGGTGGCAAAAAGCTGCAAGTTCTGCAGCAGTGTGTCGCAACGCTCGGCAAGCGCGGTGAACGCCGGGCCGAGTTCGTCCACGGCTCGCACGGCGGCGCTGGCGGCTTGCAGCGTGCGCTGGCAGCGGGCGACTGCGGCCTGCCACGCAGCGGCGGGCAGGCCTTCGGGCGTTGCGTCCAGCCAAGGGCGCATGGGCTGCGGGCCTGCCGGTTCAAACAAAGCCTTGAGGGCCTGGGCAGCATCAAGGGCGTCGGCTTGCAGGCCCAACCAGTCCACCAGGCCACGCGCCGGGCCTTGGGTTTGTTCGGCCAAGTCGCGGCCCAAAGACAGCATTTGGCCGGTGCTCCACTGGCGGGCAAAAAAGTGCACGCCGATGTCGTTGAGCTGGTGCGCCTCGTCAAATACCACGGTGGTGACGCTGGGCAGCAACTCGGCCACGCCAGAGGCGCGCACGCCCAGGTCAGCAAAAAACAGGTGGTGGTTGACCACGACCACATCGGCCTTCATGGCCTCTTGGCGCGCCATCTGCGTGTGGCAGTTGCGAATCTGCGGGCAGCCGCTGCCCAGGCAGTTGTCGCGGGTGGACGTGACCAGCGGGATGATGGGCGAGCGTTCGTCCAGCTCAGGCACTTCGGCAATATCGCCCAGCACGGTAGACAGGGCCCAGTCTTCCACGCGGGCCAGCAGACGCATGTCGGCGGGGCCCAGGTTTTGCGTGGTCTGGCGCGCGCCCTGCAGGCGCTGAGTGCACAAATAGCTACTGCGCCCCTTGAGTAGCGCCAGGCGCACCGGAAACCCAAAAGCCTTTAAAAGGCGCGGAATGTCGCGCAAGAACAGCTGCTCTTGCAAGGCCTTGGTGGCGGTGGAAAACAGCACTTTTTCGCCACCGAGCAGTGCGGGCACCACATAGGCCAGGGTTTTGCCCACGCCCGTGCCTGCTTCAACCACCAGCACACCGCCGTCTTCAATGGTGCGGGCCACACCCAGGGCCATTTCGGTTTGGCCGGGGCGGCTGCGAAAGCCGGGCAAGCTGCGCGCCAAGGCGCCGTCGGGCGCAAACGCGGCTTGCACCGCCAACGGCAGCGTCACTGCGCAGGCGCCGGGGGGAGCAGCGGCAAGAGCGGCGGCGCAGTCGCACCGGAAGCCGCCGCTTTGGCGCGCTCAAGCTCGCGCTCATTGAGGCGGCGCTGGGCCTTGGCCTGTTTTTTGTCAAATGCGGCCTGGTTGGCGGCGCGCTCTTGGGCGCTGGGGCCGGTGTCGGCCTTGGGCGTCTTGGCGGGCGCGGCTTGCGGCGCGGGCCCGTCCGTGGCTGCGATGGCGCCCGACGCAGGGGCCGCAGCGGCCTTGGCCGCGTGTTCACGTTGCTTCTCTTCTTGTTCAGCCCGTTTTTCGCGCTGGGCTTGTTCAATGGCCGCTGAGTCCATGTCGTTGAGACGATCGGTTTGTTGCTGCAGCTTGTCTTGCAGGCGCAAACGTGCGTCTTGGGCGCGCTGCTGGCGTTGCGCTGCGCCCAGCGCAGTTTCCTTGCGTTTGATGTCGGCTTGCATGGCGCGGCGGCTGCGAGCCACATCCAGAAGGCAATTGGTGGTGAAAAAGCGCGCGTAGCAGGCGCCCTCGGCGGCATCCAACAACTGCGTTTGCGCCTCGCGCTCTGCGCTCAGGGCATTGCGGGCGTCGTCGGCAGGCGCGGCTGCAGAAACTTTGTCGGACTCGGCAGGCGTTTCGGTTTGGGCGGCGGCGGCCAAGGCAGCCAGGGCGAACATGGCGCCTGCCAGGGCCTGGGCCAAAGCGGGCAAGGGGGCGCTCATGTCAGGCGGGTGTCCACGTCGCGGCGCTCAAGCGCCAAAAACTCGGCAGACTGCATTTCGTTCAAACGCGACACGGTGCGCGGAAACTCGTGTGCCAGCGGGCCGCTGGTGTACAGCAGCTCGGGCGCCACCTGCGCCGACACCATCAGCGTGACGCGTCGGTCATACAGCACGTCCACCAGCCAAGTAAAGCGGCGCGCCTCGGAGCTGCCGTTGGCCTGCATCTGTGGCACGTCGCTCAGTAGAACGGTGTGGAACTGGCTGGCAATCTCGAGGTAATCATTTTGCGAGCGCGGGCCGCCACACAACTCTTTAAAGTCAAACCAGACCACACCGCCAGCGCGCCTGCGGGCGCGAATCTGGCGCGACTCAATTTGCAGCACCGGGCTGCCTTCGGCGCATTCGGCCAGGCTGGCAAAAGCCTGCGCCATGGACGCATCGGCAGCAGCGCCGTTGGGCACCTGGTACAGGTCTAGGCGCTCCAGCGTGCGGCGGCGGTAGTCCACGCCGTTGTCCACGTTGAGCACTTCCATCTCTTGGTTGAGCAGCGCAATGGCCGGCAGCACCCGGTCGCGGTGCATGCCCCCGGGGTACAGGTCGTCGGGCTGAAAGTTGGAGGTGGTGACAAAGCCCACACCGTTCTCAAACAACGCCTGCAGCAGGCGGTGCAAGATCATGGCGTCAGTGATGTCGGCCACGTGGAATTCATCAAAACAAATGAGCTTGTAGCGCTTTGACATGCGCTGGCCCAGCACATCAAGCGGGTTGACCGTGCCCTGCAAATCGTGCAGCTCGCGGTGCACCTCGCGCATAAATTCGTGGAAATGCAGGCGCGTTTTGCGCTTCAAGGGCACGGCCTCAAAAAAGCAGTCCATCAAAAAGCTCTTGCCCCGCCCTACCCCGCCATACAGGTAGACCCCGCGCGGAATCGGCGGGCGGTTGATGAGTTTTTTGAGCGAGTTGGAGCGCTTGTCTTTGTAAGCGGCCCACTCGGTGGCACAGCGGTCAAGCGCGGCGACTGCGCGCAACTGGGCCGGATCGCTGTGAAAGCCGCGGGTTTGCAGCTCTTTTTGGTAGTGTTCTAGTACGGTCATGCGGGCGGTATTGTGCCTTGCGGCGCTTTGGCGGCCTGAGCTGCGTGTCGCTTCGTTCACCCAGCGCCGAGTGCTGTACGCCTTTGGTCCAAAACAGCAATAGCGGCCAAGGCCTGCAAACCCGCCAAACTCACCAATGCGGCTAAGGCAGGCTGCGACTGGGCGTACCTTTGAACGCGCGAAAAGCCACAAACGGCAGCATGGGGTAATACATCAAGTCGCCCGCTGCTTTGAACACCGGACTTTCCACCGGTCCACTGGGACGGAAGCCGAACTCGGACCGCTTCCCCTCGGTACCGGGTAGATAGAAGGAGGAAAAATACAACTGCTCGCTTCTATCAAACCAGTAACGGCGCCCATCGCTGGCAATCAACTGCACATCGGTTCCCAAATCGGCGTGGCTGACCGAAACGCCGGTGACGCGCAAGCGCTCGCCAATCAGCTCTGCCGAGTCGCTGCCGCGCGCGCCAGCGGCTTGCCGTATTTCTTGCAGGTAACCGTCGGTAAGAATGGGGAAAACCAGGGGATTTTTCTCTATAGTTTCGTTAAACAGCACCCCCGCAGCAATGAACGCGACCACGCCAATCAAGGGCCATCGGCTCTGAAAGTAGCGACTGGCGTAACTGGCGTACAGAGTGGCGTAAAGCGCAAACGGTGCGGCCCAAAAATAGCCGGATGGACCGTAATTCAACGCGCCACTGGCGATGAAAACAAAACACACACACAAAAGTGCCGTAGCGAGGCGCGACGGCGGCGGGGGCTTGGCTGCGACAGACATGATTTCACACTCCTTGGACGGGTTGGGGCTTTTGTTGATCGGGCAATGGTTGCGTCAGCTCTATTGGGCGGCGGCGTCCATTTGTTGCTTGCGCGCCTCCAGCTGCGCGTTCGCCTGCTCTAGCTGCTGCCGGGCCGCGTCCAACTGCTGCTGCGCCGCTTGTGCTTGCTGGGCTTGCAGCTTGGCGGCGGCAGCGGCGGTGGCGGCGGTGGCGGCGGTTTCTAGGCCGCAGGCACACAAACTCAGCGCCAAGGAGAGTGCCGCAAGCCAAACGCGCCATGTGCTGGCGGCTGTGGCGGTGGCGGTGGGTTTGGCAAACAGGCAAAACAGCAAGCGCACCAGATAGCGCTGCAAATCCACGCCGGTGTAGCCGCCGTCGCGCATGGCGTCGTGCAGCTGGGCAATGTGGCGCGCGGCGCTCTCGTCCACGGCGATTTGGTCTTGCTGCGCCCGCGATTCGTAGCCAGCCAAACAAAGGTACGAATCTAGGTGCGCGTCAAAGTCGGCCAGCTTGTGGCACAGCGCGGGCGTGCGGCCGTCGCGCGTGTGCAGGTGCATATGCTCGAAGTCGCTAATGAGCAGGTAGTCGGGCAGCTCGGCGTCTGAGAGGCCCGGCAGGTAGTCGATGGCTTGTTGGTAAGCCACATCAAGCTTCTCGCCGCGCGACTTCATCTCTATGAGCAGCTTGCCGGGATAAAAGCCGTCAATGCGCCCGCGCCGGCCGTCGAGCTTTTTGACGCGCTGCTCAAAACTCACCAGGCGCTTGTTGGAAAAACCAAACACATCGCACAAGCCACGGATGAAGTTTTGCGCCTCACCCAGCTCGTAATGGGCGTTGGCAAATTCTTTAGAAAAGTGGTGGGCTCGGTGGCGGATTTCGGCAGCATTGCGCGTGACAGGCATTCGGCTAATTTGTTTAAATTAAAAATAATCATTATCTATTTAAAACTTTAATTTGCAGGGAAAGAAAGCTGCGTTTTTATGCAAATTTCCAGCCAAAAAAAGACCGTTGCGCGTGCGAAATGACCACTTATGCGCGCTCAAAAAACGGATTCAACTAAATCGTTTGAAAAAACTGAATATCATGGATACTTGCTCTGATTTCGCGAATCCCTAACCACAAGAATTTCTATGTTGGATCTTCACCCGAATGACGACTATTGCAGTGCACAAAAATGCAGCGCTCGCGCCGGAGCAGCCCATGCTGTTTGACCACTGCGCGCAGTGCCAGCGCTGCTGCCACGTGGACCCCGGCTTTCCACCGTTAGAGGTGACGCTTACCAAGCAAGAGAAGAAAGGCCTGGGCAGCGTGTGCATAGAAAACAGCTGCGAACACCTGGGCGACACGGGCTGCACGCTTGGCGAGACCAAACCGTTTAGCTGCAAGCTGTATCCGCTGGCCTTCGATCCGAAAACCAAGGCGTTTTTCTTTGACACCGATTGCCCTTTGATGCCGGCCTACCAAAACCAGTTGCAAGACCCGGCCAGCGAGGCGTCAAACCATCTCAGGCAAATGAGCGAGGGCATAGACGCCCTGGCCGCGACCGACCCCTTCTTTTTGCGTGCGAACTACCGCATTGATTCCTACTATTTTGATCTAGCGCCCCTGTGGCACGATGAGGAAGCCAAGAAAGGACGGGCATGAGCAGCGACTTTTATTCTCAAGGCGCTGACGCACACGCCCAACACAGCGCCGGCTGGGCGCACACATCGGGCGCAGCACCGGAGCAAGGGCTTCAATACCAAAGCTGGAACGCAGACAACCTGTGCGTAGAGAGTTTTCATGAGGAAACCCGCTACTTCACCAGCCGCTGGGACGCGCTGTGCCCCTATATCGACGTGACGCCAGAAATGCTGGAGACTGCGCACAAGCCCTTTCTTGTCTATGCCTTGCCGCCCGAGGGCCCCTACGGCGTGCCAATCAATGACAAATATGGCCTGGTGCACGCGGGCTCTGAGGCGTTTTGGCAAGACGAGCGCCGCACGCGCAAGTTCAAGGACCTGGACAGGCTCAACAAGCATTTCAGCGTGACCGAGCAGCTGATTGCGGGCAAAGACGTGACCGCAGACATGATTTTTGCGTTGGGCAGCGAGCACTTTGACGCCTACGAGATTCACGCCCAAGAGATTGAGGGTTTTGTGGACTATGTGCGCCACCTTGATGTGCTGTTGCTGCAAGTGCAAGCCGACAACGGCGACCTGGTGCTGACCGACGTGTCGATCATCCTGCCCGAGCGCGACCAGGTGTATGGCAGCTTTTGCCAGTGGAACACCGACTACAAAAACCGCTCGCCCGGCATTTACGCCTGCCTGCTGGCCGCGCGCTGGACGGCCAAGCACGGCTACAAGTACTACAACCTGGGCCCCGTGGGCGACTACGGCTACAAATCGCTGTTTGTGACTGATTTAGAGCCCATTTACGGCCTGGCGCTGACCGATCCGAAGGACCCGCTGGCCCTAGACCTCACCTCGCCCCTGCACACCGATTTCAAACCTTCGGAATGGAACCAGATTTACCGCACAGCGGCAGATTGAGGCGCAGGCGCCAGCGCCCTTAATCGAAGGTGTGGATGGCGCCGAAATTGATGTCGTAGTCCATCATCAGCTCTTCGCCATTTTTGATGGCCCGCAGGGTGATGAGCTGGCCGTTTTTCTTGTAAACGACGTTGGGTGTTTTGGAATGGTTCAGGTAAACCGCCATGTTCATCGAGTTCAGGCCTATGCTGGGTACGAAGACGTGGTCCTCGTCGTAATAGCAAAACATCTCGATTTCCTTGCGCACGCCGCGCGGCAGGGCCTTGATTTCCTTGTGGGTGTAAGCGATTTCGTCAAACTTCAGGCGCGAGCGCATGGGGTTGACGTCCTTGGGTATGGCACGTACGGCAAAAACACCAATTCCGTGCACCGGTGACACGCCCAAGTGGCAGTAAACCTCTTGGTCTAGGTGTTCGAAGAGTTTTTTCTTGGATATGGGCATGGAATGTGGCATAAAGAGGTATCGGGGGCGAAAAGCCGCTTTTGAGGGGCAAAGTGATGGTACACCGAGCCAAGGCCTGCGAGCCGACGCCGAGTGGCCCAGCGGACATGGTTAGAAAGCGAGAGATGAAAAAACTGTTTACCAATGACTACATCATTCTGGACAATTACCTGAGCGAGGAGGTGTGCCAGCGTTGGGAAAAGAAAATCTTCAGTCGCCTGGATATATTTGGCGCCGATGTGGAGCCGGCCTACGGGCAAATGGCAGCCTATTACGGAATGATTGAGGCGGGGCTCAATGAGAGTTATTACCGCTTTGCCGAAAAACACAACAAATACCTACTCAAGGAATTTCCCGAAGTCGCTGGCGTCATTGCCGACGCCGGGCGCCTGATTCTGAGTCACTCAGGTCTCAAACCAGACGCCCTGCCGGTGGTGCCGCGCGACAAGAAGTATTTTCAGATTGGCGGCTTTAACCTGCAGTTGCAAACTTGGGATTTGTACAACATCCACACCGATACGGAGGGGTTGCTGCAATACCCGGCCAGTATCTTTGAGGAAAAAACCCGGGCATATTCCTGCGTGGTTTCCGTCAAACGCACGGCCCAGCACACCAACGAACGGGGCGGCGACCTCGATATCTGGCACCAGCGGGTGCTGGCCCACGAGTTAGACGGCTTTTACAAGCGGGACGGATATTCAGCCCGCTCCAACAAACTGCGCGAAAAAGTGCCCTACAACGTGGGCAATATGGTGCTGTTCGACAGCTTTATGCCGCACGTGGTGATTCCATTCAAAATAAAGAAGAAAGACGACCGGCGCATTTCTTTTGTGGTGCACTTCAATTACCGCAAACACACCGAGCGCAACCCGTTTGCGCACCTGGAATATTGGTACTAAATTGGAACTAGGCAGGTTTTAAAAGGGCCACCCTGCCCCTCGTTTTAAATCTCTAGGCGGCGCAGACCGGTGGCGCCCTGTGCGTCAAAGGTTTTTTCCACGATGTCGGCGCCCTGAGCGCGCACCTGTACCACGCTGCTGGCGCGGGTGCCGTAGTCGGGCGTCTGGATAAAGATGGCCGAGAGCGCGCGCTCCAACGCAAGGGGAACCCCGGTGGCCGGCAGATCAGCGTCTGGCGCCGGCGTGCGATGGTCCAGCAAGGCCAGCAGTTGTTCGGAGTCGGGCCCTGGCTCAGAAAGGCGGGTTTGGGTGTGCAAGGCCTGGGTGAGCCGGCGCAGCTTGGGCCACGGTGTGTTAAAGCCCGCGTTGGACACTGCGCCAATGCCAGGTGCAAGCGCCAGGGTGCGACCACTGTGGCTCTCGAAGCCCAGCAGCGCCGTGCCGTCAAACAGCAAGAGATTGAAGGCGTTGAAGGCGCCAGCGCGGGACTGCAGGCGCTCCAAAAAGTCGGCAGCGCTGCTGCCAGACTGCAAAAAATCGGGCACCAGTGTGCCGCGTGTGGGCGCGTCCTTCGACCCCAAGGTGGGTTCGCGAAAGTTGGTGATGGCGGCGAATCGGATTTGGCTGCCTACGCCGCGCCCTCGTCCCAGCCCCAGCCAAGTACCGCCGGCCTGCGCATCTTTTCCAGCGACCACCTGAGCGCAGGGCCAGGCGTGCAGCGCCAGCGCGGGGCGGGCATACAACTCGTCGCGGTTGGCCAGCACCAGCAGCGGCAACGCGCCACCGGGCTGCCAGTTCCAGGCAATCAGGCACATGGCGGCAAGCGCAGCGCGCGCAACATTTGCCCGGCCTGATACAAGGCAGTAATCGTCTTAAAAGTTAAGCGCGCGCTTGTCCACTGCCAAAGCAGCTTCCTTGGTCGCCTCGGACAGCGACGGGTGCGCATGGCAGATGCGGGCAATGTCTTCCGCGCTTGCACGAAACTCCATGGCCACCACGGCCTCGGCAATCAGTTCGCTGGCCTGGGGCCCTACGATGTGCACGCCCAAGATCTCGTCAGTGGTGGCGTCGGCCAAGACCTTCACCATGCCCGTGGTGTCGCCCAGGGCCCGGGCGCGCCCGTTGGCCAAAAAGGGGAAGGTACCCGCCTTGTAGGCCACGCCGTCGGCCTTGAGCTGCTGCTCGGTGCGCCCTACCCAGGCGATTTCGGGGCTGGTGTAAATCACCCAGGGCACGGTATTGAAGTTGACATGCCCGTGCTGGCCGGCAATGCGCTCTGCCACAGCCACGCCCTCTTCTTCTGCCTTGTGCGCCAGCATGGGGCCACGCACCACATCGCCCACGGCCCAGATGCCAGGGACGTTGGTTTTGCAGTCGCCGTCCACCACAATCGCACCGCGCTCGTCCAGGGCTAGGCCCACGGCAGCCGCATTCAAGCCGGTGGTATTGGGCACGCGGCCGATGCTGACGATGAGCTTGTCGGCATCAAGCACCAGGGCTTCGCCCTTGGCATTGGTATAGGCCACGGAAACGTCTTTTTTGCCGACCTTGATGTCGCCCACTTGTACGCCAAGCTCGATTTTCAGGCCTTGCTTGTCAAAGGCTTTTTTGGCTTCTTTGGCAATTTGCTGATCGACCGCGCCCAGAAATGTAGGCAGGCCTTCCAAAATGGTGACGTCCGCACCCAGGCGGCGCCAAACCGAGCCCATTTCCAGACCAATCACGCCAGAGCCAATGAGCGTGAGCTTCTTGGGCACCGCGTCCACGCGCAGCGCGCCGTCGTTGGACAACACGTTGACCTCGTCAAACGGTGTGCCGGGCAAGGCGCGCGCGTTTGAGCCGGTAGCCACGATCACGTGCTTGGCTGTCAGTGTTTCTTCGGCTGCGCCGCTTACCTGCACCGTGTGACCGGCGTCGGTGGAGCCCACAAAAGCGCCCCGACCATGGAAGAAAGTCACCTTGTTCTTTTTAAGTAGGTACTGAATGCCGTCGTTGTTTTGCTTGACCACCAGGTCTTTGCGCGCCAGCATCCGGCCCACGTCCATTTGCACCTTGCCAACCGATATGCCGTGCTCGGCGAAATGGTGGTTGGCGTGGTCGAAGTGTTCGCTGGACTGCAACAGCGCCTTGGACGGAATGCAACCCACATTGGTACAAGTGCCGCCCAGGGCCGGGCCGCCAGCGGCGTTTTTCCACTCGTCTACACAGGCGACCTGGAAACCGAGTTGGGCTGCGCGAATGGCCGCGATATAGCCGCCAGGGCCGCCACCGATGACGACGACGTCGAATTGTTTGCTCATGCTGCTACCTGTTCAAAAGAAAATGTGGGAATGTCAGCGCGCTCGCGAGCGTGCTCCATGGTGATTGCGCAAATCTGGCCCTTAGCATCGAGTTCGAGCAAGGTGTTTTCGTCCAGGTCTCTCGACTCAGTGATATCGCTGGCGCGAAACTCGATGTACAGCGTGTCTGTGTCTTGAAAGTACTTGATTTTCATGGCTTGAACCCCCGGTCAAAAAATGCGTTGTGAACCGTTACACCGTCAGCCAAAAGCACTACGCGCAAATAGCGGCCCTCATTTTGGGCAATCGGAGCCCACAAGCGGATACGGCCATCGGCCTGCGTCTCGCGGTGCAGCGGCAGGTCAATGACGCTTTGCACCCAGGCCAGATCGATCAATTGCCGGTCCGGCCGCAGGCGCGTAACGAGAAAGTACTGCGTGAACTGCACCGCCGCCAGGGTGTACGTCAAATATCAAACAACAGCCGCGACGGATCTTCCATCGCTTCTTTGATGGCTACCAGGCCTAGCACGGCTTCGCGGCCGTCGATGATGCGGTGGTCGTAGCTCATGGCAAAGTAATTCATGGGGCGCACCACGACCTGGCCGTTTTCGACCACGGCGCGGTCTTTGGTGGCGTGCACACCCAAAATCGCCGACTGCGGTGGGTTGATGATGGGCGTGGACAGCATGGACCCAAAAGTGCCGCCGTTGCTGATCGAAAACGTGCCGCCAGTCATGTCGTCCATGCCCAGCTTGCCGTCGCGCGCCTTGGCGCCGAACTCGGCGATCTTTTTCTCGATGTCGGCAAAGCTCATCTGGTCGGCGTTACGCAAAATCGGCACCACCAGGCCGCGGGGCGAACCCACAGCAATACCGATGTCAAAGTAGCCGTGGTAGACGATGTCGTTGCCATCCACCGATGCGTTGAGTACCGGGAATTTTTTCAGCGCGTGCACTGCGGCCTTGACGAAGAAGCTCATGAAACCGAGCTTGATGCCGTGTTCTTTTTCGAACTTGTCCTGGAACTTCTTGCGCATTTCCATGACCGGGGCCATGTTGATCTCGTTGAAGGTGGTCAAGATGGCGTTGGTGGACTGCGACTGCAGCAGACGCTCGGCCACGCGGGCGCGCAGGCGGCTCATGGGCACGCGTTGCTCGGGGCGATCGCCCAGGGCGGGTGCGGGTGCAGCCACCTGGGGCAGGCTGCTGACCGGCGCGCCGGTGGGAATGGGGCTGCTCACAGCCACTTTGGGGGCGGCCACGGCGGCCAGCACGTCACCCTTGGTGACACGGCCATCTTTGCCAGAACCGGCCACAGAACCGGCGGCCAGGCTGTTATCAGCCATTAGCTTGGCGGCAGCGGGCATGGCCACTGCGGCCATGCTGTTGGACGCGGCAGCCGGTGCCGACGCAGGGGCTGCGGCGGCAGTTGCCGCAGGGGCTGCTGCGGCAGCAGGCGCTGAGGCACCAGCAGTGGCTTCGGTATCGATGCGGGCGATCAGCTGCTCGGCGGCAACCGTGGCGCCGTCAGCGACCAAAATTTCTACGAGCACGCCGCTCGACGGCGCGGGCACTTCGAGAACCACTTTGTCGGTTTCAATGTCGATCAGGATCTCGTCAGCGGTCACGCTGTCGCCGACCTTCTTTTTCCATTGCAGCATGGTGGCTTCTGCCACGGATTCGGACAACTGCGGTACTTTGACTTCTACGATGGCCATATCAGTTCTTTCGGTATGTGTTCAGTTTTTTGCTACGCAAATGGCGCGAATTATTTGCTCAGGACAAAGCCTTTGAGCTTGCCAAAAGCGCCTTCGACCAGCGCTTTTTGCTGCTCTTGGTGCAGGTGCGAGTAACCCACGGCGGGCGAGGCAGAGGCCGCACGGCCCGAGTAACCCAGCTTTTGCCCGGAGAGCATGTTCTCGTGGATGTAGTGCTGCACAAAGAACCAGGCACCCTGGTTTTGCGGCTCATCCTGCGTCCACACCAGATCAGTGGCGTTGGGGTATTTTTTGAGTTCTGTGGCAAAGGCCTTGTGCGGGAAGGGATAGAGCTGCTCCACCCGCAGAATAGCCACGTCGTCGGCACCGGTTTCTTCGCGCTTTTTGACCAGGTCGTAATAGACCTTGCCTGAACACACCAGCACGCGCTTGACCTTGTCGGCCTTGAGCGTCTTGTTCTCGGGGATCACCGTCTGGAAGCAGCCCTTGGTGAATTCGGACACCGGCGAGGTGGCGTCCTTGTTGCGCAACAGCGACTTCGGCGTGAAGATGATCAGCGGCTTGCGCAAATCACGCACCATCTGGCGGCGCAGCACGTGGAAGATCTGGCTGGCCGTGGTCGGCTGCACGATCTGCATATTGGTGTCGGCGGCCAGCTGCATAAAGCGCTCCAGGCGCGCCGAGCTGTGCTCAGGGCCCTGGCCCTCGTAGCCGTGCGGCAGCATGAGCGTCAGGCCGTTCACTCGGCCCCACTTCACTTCGCCGGACGCAATGAACTGGTCGATCACCACTTGGGCGCCGTTGGCAAAGTCGCCGAACTGCGCTTCCCAAATCACCATGGTGTTGGGGTCGTTGGAGGCATAGCCGTACTCAAAGCCGAGCACCGCTTCTTCCGACAAGATCGAGTCAATGACGACAAACGGAGCCTGGTTCTCGGACACGTTTTGCAGGGCCACGTAGGTGCCGGTGTCCCACTTCTCGCGCTTTTGGTCGTGAATTACGGCGTGGCGGTGGGTAAAAGTGCCACGGCCCGAGTCTTCGCCCGACAAGCGCACCGGATAGCCACCGGCCACCAGGGAGGCAAACGCCATATGCTCGCCCATGCCCCAGTCCACCGGAATCTCACCCCGGCCCATGGCCGCGCGGTCGTCATAGACTTTTTTCACCAACTGGTGCGGCGATACCGACTCAGGAATGGTGGTGATCTTGGTGGACAGACGCTTCCATTCGCCCAGGGGAATGGCGGTGTCACCGGCATCGGTCCACTTCTTGCCCAGAAAAGGTGCCCAGTCCACGGTGAACTTAGTTTTGAAGTTGGTGAGCACCGGCTCGGCGGTGTTTTTGCCCGCGTCCAGGGCGGCGCGGTAGGCCTTGGCCATGTCGTCGCCAAGTGTTGGGCCTAAACCCTGGGTTGCCAGCTTGTCGGCAAAAAGCTTGCGGGTCCCGGGGTGCGCGGCGATTTTTTTGTACATCAGCGGCTGGGTGAGCGCCGGGGTATCTTGCTCGTTGTGGCCAAGTTTGCGGAAGCACACGATGTCGAGCACCACGTCCTTGCGGAAAGTCATGCGGTATTCCAGCGCCAATTGCGTGGCCAGCACCACGGCCTCAGGATCGTCGCCGTTGACGTGCAACACGGGGGCCTCAACCATCTTGACGATGTCGGTGCAAAACACACTCGATCGCATGTCGCGCGGGTCCGAGGTGGTGAAACCGATCTGGTTGTTAATGATGATGTGCACGGTGCCGCCCGTGGAGTAACCACGGGTTTGCGCCAGCGCCAGGGTTTCCTGGTTCACGCCCTGGCCACCAAAGGCCGAGTCGCCGTGCACCAGCACGGGCAGCACTTGCTTGCCATGGGGGTCAGCGCGGCGGTCCATGCGGGCGCGCACCGAGCCTTCGACTACGGGGTTGACAATTTCCAAGTGCGAGGGGTTAAACGCCAAACTCAAATGGACCGGGCCGCCAGGGGTGCTCACATCCGAGCTAAAGCCTTGGTGGTACTTGACGTCACCGGCGGGCAGCTCTTCGGGGGCGGTGTGGTCAAACTCGGCAAACAAGTCGGCGGGCAGCTTGCGCATGGTGTTGACCAGCACGTTCAAGCGACCGCGGTGCGCCATGCCGATCACCACTTCTTGCACGCCCTGGGCGCCAGCGGACTGAATCAGCTCTTCAATGGCGGCAATAAAGCTCTCGCCGCCTTCAAGCGAAAAGCGCTTTTGGCCGACGTATTTGGTGTGCAGGTAGCGCTCCAGGCCTTCGGCCGCGGTCAGGCGCTCCAGAATACTTTTTTTCTTGTCAGCGCTGAAATTGGGTTTGCTGCGAATGGCTTCGAGCTTTTGCTGCCACCAGCGTTTCTCCGCTTGCTCCGAGGTGTACATGTACTCGGCGCCCAAGGTACCGCAGTAGGTTTCGCGCAGCGCATTGAGCAGCTCGCGCAGCGACATGCGGTTTTTGCCAAAAAACGTGTTGCTGGTGTCAAACACGGTTTCCTGGTCGGCGTCGGTAAAGCCGTAGAAGGCGGGCTCGAGGTCAGGGATGTCGGCGCGCTCGGTGCGCTTGAGCGGGTCCAGATCGGCCCAACGCTGGCCCACGTTGCGGTAGGCGGCAATGAGCTGCTGAACGGCAGTGCGCTTGCGGCCCATCTCGGCGTCCACGCTGGCGACCACCACTTTGGTGCCGCCGGCCTTGGCGCGCTCGGCAAAAGCGTTGATCACGGGCAGGTGGGGCACATCTTTGGCATTGCTGCCGTCGGTGGCGGGCACGTGCTGCAGGGCGTCGAAGTAGTCACGCCAGCTGTCGGGCACGCTGCCGGGGTTGGCCAGGTAGTTTTCGTACATCTCCTCGACATAGGGCGCGTTGCCGCCGAAGAGAAAGGTGTTGCCTTGGTAGGCGGTGTAGACAGAATTTGTCGTGCTCATTTTTCGCTGACCTCCGTTTCCCTCGGGGAAACATAAGCTGGTTGATATACCTTCCGCTCCACGGCTTGACCGGTTAGCGGATGCGACTGCGGCAGGAAGAAGCCTAAGTAACATCGCGCATTTTGCCACCGAACGTCGGCAGCAAACTTACGGACAAGCCAAGCGGATGAGTGATGTTAGGTGGCTTGTGTGACCAGGTCCTTGATTTGTTGCAAGGCGGTCGGGTCTTCCATGGTGGTCAAGTCGCCGGGGTCGCGCCCCTCGCAGACAGCCTGAATGGCGCGGCGCAGCAGCTTGCCGCTGCGGGTTTTAGGGAGCACGGTGACAAAACGCACCCGCGCCGGACGGCCAATGGCGCCGATGGAGTGGTCCACCAGCTTCATGATTTCGGCCTCAAGCTTGGCGCACGCTGCAGCGTCGGGCAGGCTGTTGGCATCTTTGACAATGGCAAAAGCCATGGCAACCTGACCTTTGAGCTGGTCGGCCACACCCACCACGGCCACTTCCGACACATTGGGGTGGCCGGAGATACTTTCCTCAATCTCACGCGTACCCAGGCGGTGCCCGGCCACGTTGATCACGTCGTCGGTGCGCCCCAGTATGAAGTAGTAGCCGTCCTGGTCACGGGTGGCCCAGTCAAAGGTGTTGTAGACCAGCTTGCCGGGAATGCTTTTCCAGTAGGTGTTGACAAAGCGTTCGTCATCGCGCCACACGGTTTGCATGCAGCCCGGGGGCAGCGGGCCTTCAATGGTAAGCACACCTTTTTCATTGGCACCCATTAGCTCGTCGCCGGTGTTCTCGTCGATCAACTTGACGTTGTAGCCGTACATGGCCACGCCGGGGCTGCCAAACTTGCTCGGCGCCTTTTCCACACCATTGGCAATAGTCAAAATCGGCCACCCGCTTTCGGTTTGCCAGTAGTTGTCGATGATGGCTTTGCCCAAACCGGCGCTGATCCACTGCGCAGTGGGTTCGTCCAGCGGTTCACCGGCTAAGAACAGCGCGCGCAGGCTGCTGAGGTCGTATTTGGTGAGCAGCGCGGGGTCTTGCTTTTTGAGCACGCGAATCGCGGTCGGCGCGCTGAACATCACCGTGACCTTGTACTTTTCCACCAAGCTCCACCAGATGCCGCCGTCCGGGCGAATGGGCAGGCCTTCGTACAGGATGGTGGCCATCCCGGCAATCAGCGGGCCGTAGACGATGTAGCTGTGGCCCACGACCCAGCCAATATCACTGGTGCAGAAATAGGTTTCGCCCGGCTTGCCGCAAAAAATGGTTTCCATGCTGGCGGCCAGCGCCACGGTGTAGCCCCCGGTGTCGCGTTGCACGCCTTTGGGCTTGCCCGTGGTGCCGCTGGTGTACAGGGTGTAGCTGGGGTGGGTGGATTCCACCCATTCGCAGGCCACCACGGCGTCGCGATGTTGCTCACGCAGATCGGCCCACAAATAGTCACGGCCGGCCACTACGTTCATGGCGGCGAGCTTGCGGTCTACCATCAGCACGGCAGCAGGCTTGTGGCTGGAGGTGGCTATCGCCTCGTCGAGCAGAGGTTTGTATTCCACGACCTTGCCGCCGCGCGAGCCGGCCTCGGCGCTCACGATGACCGTGGGCGAGGCGTCTTCAATGCGGGTGGCCAAGGACCCCGCAGCAAAACCGCCAAATACCACCGAATGCACCGCGCCTATGCGGGCGCAGGCCAACATGGCAAAAGTGGCCTCGGCAATCATGGGCATGTAAATCAGCACCCGGTCGCCTTTTTTGACGCCCAAGCCCAACAGGGACGCGGCCATGCATTGCACCTCGCGGTGCAGCTCGGCAAAGGTGTAGGCGCGCTCGGTATTGGTCTCGGTAGACACCGCAATCAAGGCCTTTTGGTCGGAGCGGTCTGCCAGGTGGCGATCTATCGCGTTGTGGCACAAATTGGTGGTGCCGCCGACAAACCAGCGCGCAAACGGCGGGTTGCTGTAGTCGCAAATTTGGGTAGGCGGCGTGTGCCACTCGATGCGCTGGGCTTGTTCGGCCCAAAAACCGTCTCGGTCTTCGATGGAGCGGCGGTGAAAGTCGGCGTAGCAGGTCATCGTATTTGTCTCCAAGCGGGTCCTGAAATCAGTCAGAAACTGAATTCATAATTATGAACAGGCAACTTGCAGCAGGCTGACTCGAAGGGCGCACCTTGGCCCGCCCGCCGCAGCCCGTCTGTATTCGCCCCAAGCTATTTGACCAACGCCTGCACTTCATGGAAGGCCGGATGCTCAGCGCTGCGCAGCCACTCAAAAGCCACCATCTCTGTCGTAACCAGTTCGGCGCCGGCGCCAGCCAGGCGATCAAAGGCGGCGTCGCGGTTGCGTTCGGTGCGCGAGCTGCAGGCGTCGGTCACCACCCAGACTTCAAATTCGTCTTCCAGCAAATCGAGCGCGGTTTGCAGCAGGCAGATATGGGCTTCGCAACCGGCCAGCACGATGGTGGCGCGTGATTCCGCGTCAGCGGACGCCTTTTGCAAGTGCTTGGGCAGGCTGCGGGCATTGCCTTGCACCGGTTTGGGCGGCGGGCGCAGCCAGTCACCTAGGCCCTCTTCTACCGCGCTGAACTGCATTTTGGCCAGCGTGCGCACCGCCGCCAGGGGCGCGTCGGCGCGCAATGCAGCTTGAATTTCGGCAACGGTCGCGCCCAGCTTGGACGGCGCCTGTTCGGTCAGCACCACCGGCACCGACATGAGCGCGGCAAGGCGCACCAGGCGCACCGCGTTGGCGATCACGGCGGGAGCGTCCAGCATGGCGGGCATGAGTTTGATTTGGTAGTCCACCAGCACTAGCTGGCTGTCGTCGGCGTCGAGCAGCATGTTTATTCTTTCGTTCTAAAGACGGCTTGGAGCATAACCACTGCGCACGCCGCCGGGGCAGGCGCGGGCCGTGTGCGCCAGCGACTCGCACCACGGCGGCTCACCCAAGACCATCGCAGCACCCCGAAAATAGCAAATTCCTTATGCAGATCAAGCACTTAGCACAAGCGCTTGTGTAAAGCACCTTGACATAAAAGCCCAGGCCAAGGTATCCTCACCTGATGCGCGCGCCCTCTTTCATTGCCTGTTTGCTTTTCTGTTTCAGCCTTGGCGCTGCCGCGCAGACCACCCCACCAGCCGACGATCTGACCAATTTTCTGCAAGACAAAGGACTGCTCGTGCGCATTGGCGAGGCCGGCATTCAGGTTACTACTCAGGCCTCGGATTTAGTCGTAGGCGCCATGGGCTTTTTGGGCGTGCCGTACCGGCGCGGCGGCAGCACGGTGGAAACCGGCTTTGACTGCAGCGGATTTGTGAAATCCATGTACGAGCAAACCATTGGCCTGGTCTTGCCTCGCAACGCAGCCCAGCAAGCCGCAGCCACCCAGACCATTGACCGCAATGAGCTGCGCCCCGGTGACCTGGTGTTTTTCAACACCATGCGCCACGCTTTTAGCCACGTGGGTATCTACGTGGGCAACGGCAAATTCATCCACTCACCCAAGCCCGGCGCCGAAGTGCGGGTGGACGACATGGGCGGCTCCTACTGGGCCAAGCGCTTTGATGGCGCACGACGCGTTAACGCCGAGGCCAAGGCCAGCGCCACGCGCTGACCCCGTTGGGCCTCAGGCCCCTTTGCTGAACGCAAACTGGCCGGGTGCCCGAATCGGGTCCACGTCCACCACAATCACATCGCGCGGCACAAAACGGCCTTCAAGCAAGAGCTTGGACAGCGGGTTTTCCAGTCGCTGCTGAATGGCGCGCTTGAGCGGACGCGCTCCATAGACCGGGTCAAACCCCACCTTGGCGAGTTCCGCCACCGCAGCGTCCGAGACATCCAAAAGGTAATCCATCCGTTCGAGTCGTTTGGCCAGGGTTTGCAACTGGATCTTGGCGATGCTGGCGATGTGGCTTGCGTCGAGCGCGTGGAACACCACGGTCTCATCAATGCGGTTCAAAAACTCGGGGCGGAAATGGTTTTTCAGCTCGCCAGTCACCGCTTCCTGGATGTCCTCGCTGTCTTGGCCCACCATGCTTTGAATCAAGTGCGAACCAATATTGCTGGTCATCACGATGATGGTGTTTTTGAAATCCACGGTGCGGCCTTGGCCATCGGTCAGGCGACCGTCGTCGAGCACCTGCAGCAGCACATTGAACACGTCGGGGTGGGCTTTTTCCACCTCGTCGAGCAGCAGCACGCTGTAGGGCTTGCGGCGCACCGCCTCGGTCAGGTAGCCGCCTTCCTCGTAGCCCACATAGCCCGGTGGCGCGCCAATGAGCCGCGCCACCGAATGCTTCTCCATGAACTCGCTCATGTCGATGCGGATCAGGTGGTCTTCGCTGTCAAACAAAAAGCCAGCCAGCGCCTTGCACAACTCAGTCTTGCCCACGCCGGTGGGGCCCAGGAACAAAAAGGAGCCGGTCGGGCGGTTGGGGTCTGAGAGGCCCGAACGTGATCGGCGAATCGCGTTGGACACAGCGGCAATCGCCTCGTTTTGGCCCACCACGCGGTCGTGCAAGCGGCCTTCCATCAGTAGCAGTTTTTCGCGGTCGCCCTGCATGAGCTTGGAGACCGGAATGCCGGTGGCGCGCGCCACGACTTCGGCAATTTCTTCCGCTCCCACCTGGGTGCGCAAGAGCTGGGGCGCCACACCCTCCCCGCCTTTGGCGCGACCGGCCTCCGTGTCCTGGGCGTCTTTCAGGCGCTTTTCCAGCTCGGGCAATTTGCCGTATTGCAACTCGGCCACCTTGGCCAGATCGCCCTTGCGGGTGAGTGTTTCGATCTGCTGGCGCAGGGAATCGATTTCAAGGCGCACTTGTGCGCTACCCTGGGCGGTGGCTTTTTCGGCCTTCCAGATTTCGTCCAGGTCCGCGATCTCTTTTTGCAGGCTGCTGATTTCTTCGTTGATGAGCGAAAAGCGCTTGAGCGAGGCCTCGTCTTTTTCTTTCTTGACGGCTTCGCGCTCGATTTGCAGCTGGATCAGGCGGCGGTCGAGTTTGTCCATCACCTCGGGCTTGGAATCGAGCTCGATCTTGATTTTGGCGGCTGCCTCGTCAATAAGGTCAATGGCTTTGTCTGGCAAAAAACGGTCGGTGATATAGCGGTGGCTGAGTTCGGCCGCAGCCACGATGGCCGGGTCGGTAATGTTGACACCATGGTGCACCTGGTAGCGCTCTTTGAGGCCACGCAAAATCGCAACCGTGGCTTCGACCGTGGGTTCGCCCACCAATATTTTCTGAAAGCGGCGCTCAAGTGCTGCGTCTTTTTCAACGTACTTTCGGTACTCGTCCAGCGTGGTGGCGCCCACGCAATGCAGCTCGCCACGCGCCAGCGCAGGTTTGAGCATATTGCCCGCATCCATGGCACCTTCGGCCTTGCCTGCGCCCACCATAGTGTGCAACTCGTCAATGAAAACGATGGTCTGACCCTCGTCCTTGGCCAGGTCTTTGAGCACATTTTTAAGGCGCTCTTCAAACTCGCCGCGAAATTTTGCGCCCGCCAAGAGCGAAGCCATGTCCAGCGACAGTACGCGCTTGCCTTTGAGCGAATCGGGCACTTCGCCAGCCACGATGCGCTGCGCCAGGCCTTCAACAATCGCAGTTTTACCCACACCCGGCTCGCCAATGAGCACCGGATTGTTCTTGGTGCGGCGCTGCAACACTTGAATCGCGCGGCGGATTTCGTCGTCGCGGCCAATCACCGGATCAAGTTTGCCCATGCGGGCGCGCTCGGTCAGGTCAACGCAGTATTTTTTGAGGGATTCGCGCTGCTCTTCAGCGTCGGCACTGTCCACGTTTTGCCCGCCCCGCACCGCCGCAATAGCGGCATCCAGGCTCTTGCGCGTGAGGCCCAGGGCTTGCACCTGTTTGGCAAACTCCGACTTAGCCTCACTCAGGGCGATCATGAACAACTCACCCGCCACAAATTGGTCACCGCGCTTGATCGCCTCTTTTTCGGCCGTCTGCAGCAGACTGACCATGTCGCGTCCCACTTGCACTTGTTCCTGGCCCTGCACTTCGGGGAGCTTTTTCATGGCGGCGTCTGCGCCGGCCAACAGCGCCTGCACATTGACCCCGGCGCGCTGCAGCAGCGCCTTGGGGCCGTCTTCCTGGCGCAGCATGGCGGCCACCACGTGGGCGGGTTCGATGTAGGCATGGTCTTGGCCCAGGGCCGAGCTTTGGGCGTCGGACAGGGCTTCTTGGAATTTGGTGGTTAGTTTGTCTAAGCGCATAGGTGAATTACTCCGTTCTTTCGCAGCTTGGGTGTTTCATTCGATTTTCAAGGTGACGGCAGCGATCACGCTTGTCTAAAATCAAGCGCATGAACATTCACCAACTCAGCGTGCTGTTTGACGAGCGCCAGGATCGTCTGCTCATGCGCGTCAACACCCAAGACGCGCAAGAGGTGCGCCTGTGGCTAACCCGGCGCATCGCGCTCAAGCTGATCGCGCCGCTGGAACTCACGATTGCCAAGATAGAGTCGCGCAACCCTTCGGTCTCGCTAGCCGACGCGCAAGCCCAGTCCATGATGCTGGAGCTCAAGCATGACGATTTTTTGCAAAAAGCCGACTTGAAAACCCCGTTTTCCACCAAGAACACGTCGCTGCCGATGGGGCCGGACCCGCTCATCGTGACCGAAATCACGCTCAATGTCCAGGGTGAAAAAGGGGCGCAAATGGTGTTTCAGGACGTGGGCGACAGCAACTGCGCAGCGCGCTCCTGCACCTTGCAAATGCAGCCACCCCTGGTGCATGGATTGCTGCATCTGCTGCAAAAGGCCGTTCAAAACGCCCAATGGCGCGAGGCCGCAAGCCCCCCCGTCACAACCCCGTCCCATGGGCAGATCGGCGACGACGAGCCGCCAGGCGCCCAAAAGCCCAAGCGCACCTACACGCACTAAATCAACTCGGGGATTGCACGGCGAATCGGCTGACCGGAAGCCTCGGGGACTGTCCAGAGGCCTAGGCAATGGGCTATCAAGCGTTGCGTGCCGCAATGCCCCAGCGCGCCAAAGCGGCATCGTCGGACACGCGGGCATCGACCCAGTGCGCGCCCTGCGGGGTTTGCTCTTTTTTCCAGAACGGCGCCTGGGTTTTGAGGTAGTCCATCAAAAATTCGCAGGCCTGAAAACTCTCGCCCCGATGCGCCGAAGTCACCGCCACCAGCACCACCTGTTCGGTGGGCGCCAGCACGCCAATGCGGTGCACTACCCGGGCACCAAAAATGTCAAAGCGGCTGTGCGCCTCGTCAATCATGGATTCGATCGACTTTTCGGTCATGCCGGGGTAATGCTCGAGCTCTAGCGACTGCACGCTGGCAGCATGGGCCGCGCCCTGCATATTGCGGTCACGCACCGTGCCCAAAAACGTGCACACCGCACCCACGCGCGGGTCGCGCGCCCGCAACTCGGCAATCTCCTGCGACACGTCAAAGACGCCGTGCTGGATCCGAACCCGGGGCATGGTCTGCGCCATGGCTCTAGCCGCCGGTCACCGGAGGGAAAAAGGCGACTTCACAACCCAACGTCAGCAGCGCGTCTTCCTCGCACATCAGTTGGTTGAGCGCAATGCGAACCGCTCGGCCTGATGCCAACGGGTGGTCATCACGCGCGTCACGCGCGACCAAAGCCTGGCGTAATTCACCCAGCGTGGTGACGCTGGTGTCCCAGTCCTCGGAGCTGCGGCCCATGGCCTCACGGATGGCGGCAAAGTATTTAATGCGAACTTGCATGGTGGTTTGCGGCTCAGGCCAGCAACTCGTTGAAGGACACAAAGTGCACCAGATCGCCCGGCGCGATCGTCTGGCGGGCTGGGTTGTCCACAAAGCCGTCGCCCCACACGACCGAACTCAGCACACCCGAGCTTTGGTTGGGAAACAAATCGAGGCCACCTGCCGCATTGCGCCGCACGCGCAAGAACTCCTGACGCTTGTCCGCCCGCGGCCAGGCAAAGTCGGCACGCAGGGTTTGCTGGGGCAATGCCACGTCTGATACGCCTTGCAGGCGCAGCAAAAAGGGCCGCACCAGCAGCAAAAAGGTCATGAAACTCGACACCGGGTTGCCGGGCAAACCAATAAAGTGCGATTGCCCAATGCGCCCGTGGGCAAATGGTTTGCCGGGCTTGATGGCGATTTGCCACAAGTCCAGCGTGCCCAGCGCCTGCACAGCGGGTTTGATATGGTCTTCCTCGCCCACGGACACGCCGCCGCTGGTGAGAATCACATCATGCGCCTGCGCCGCGCCGCGCAAGGCGGCCACGGTGGCATCCAGCTGGTCGGGCACGATGCCAAGGTCCGTGACCTCGCATCCCATACGGCGCAGCAGGCTGGCCAAAAAGAAACGGTTGGAGTTGTAAATCGCACCCGGCGCCATATGCTCGGGCGCCACCTGGCCGGGCATGACGAGTTCGTCTCCGGTAGAAAACAAGGCCACCCGAGGGCGGCGCGCCACTTGCAACTGCGCCATGCCCACGCTGGCGGCCAGCCCTAAAGCCGCAGGCCCCAGGCGCTGGCCCGAGCCCAAGACGGCGTGGCCCAGGGTGACGTCTTCGCCCTGGCGGCGAATCCACTGGCCTGATTGGGGCTGGACCTTGATAAGAATAGCGGCGCGGCTACCGGAGGCTTCACTGGCCGGCACTTCCGAGCAGTCCTCTTGCATGACCACAGCGTCAGCGCCGGGCGGAATAGGTGCCCCGGTAAAGATGCGCGCCACGGTGCCAGCTTCCAGCGGTGCGCCACTGGCGCCCGCAGCAATGCGCTGCGACACTGGCAAGGCGGCGCCGGACGCTAGGTCAGAGACGCGTAGCGCATAACCGTCCATCGAGCTGTTGTCTTGCGGCGGCACCTGCAGCGCCGACACCACCTCTTGCGCCAGCACCCGACCATCGGCTTCAAAGGTAGAAACCAATTCGGTGGCCAGCACGCGATCGGCAAGCGCGCCCAGCAGCTGGGTAAGCGCCACATCGAGCGGCATCAGGGGTTTGCGGGCGGGGGGCGTGCTCATGGTCTGGAAAGGAAGTTCAATCGCAGGCCTGGGCGATCAGGTCTTTGATGGCTTGCACGTCGGGGGCCATGACGTGCACTTTTTTCGGCAGAGCCTCAATGCCTGCAAACTTGGGCGGGCGCTCGGGCTCGCGCCCCAGGGCTTCAACGATGGTGGCGGCAAACTTGATGGGCAAGGCGGTTTCCAGCACCAGCATGGGTATGCCGGGCACGCGGTGTGCATTCGCCACTTTCAGGCCGTCGGCAGTGTGTGTGTCCACCACGACGCCATATTTTTGCCAGGTGTCGCGGATCGTGGCCAGGCGGTCTGCGTGCGTGCTTTTGTCGCTGGCAAAGCCGTAGCGGCTGGCAGCCTGGGCAAACGCCGGGTCAGCGCCCAGGTCAAAGCGGCCTTGTCGCGGTACTTGGCTACCAAACAAATCGGCGGTGCGTGCGCCATCACGCCCAAGCAGGTCAAATACAAAGCGCTCGAAATTGCTGGCCTTGGAAATATCCATCGACGGGCTCGAGGTTTCGTGCGTATCGGCCGTGCCGCGCACGCGGTAGACGCCGGTACGGAAAAACTCGTCTAGCACATCGTTTTCATTGGTGGCCACCACCAATCGGTCAATCGGCAGCCCCATCATGCGGGCCACATGGCCGGCGCAAACGTTGCCAAAGTTTCCACTAGGGACGGTGAAGCTCACACGCTCATCATTGCTTTTCGTACTTTGTAGATAACCGGCAAAGTAATACACCACCTGCGCCATCAGACGCGCCCAGTTGATGGAGTTGACGGTGCCAATTTTGTACTTTCGCTTGAACTCCAAGTCGCCAGACACCGCCTTGACCAGGTCCTGGCAATCGTCAAACACACCGGTGATGGCGATGTTGTAAATGTTGTCGTCCAGCAGGCTGAACATTTGCGCTTGCTGGAAAGGGCTCATGCGCCCGTCCGGGCTGGTCATGAAGACGCGCACACCTTTTTTGCCGCGCATAGCGTATTCGGCGGCGCTTCCGGTGTCGCCGCTGGTGGCGCCAAAGATATTGAGCTCTTCGCCCCGGCGCGCCAGCTCGTACTCAAACAAGTTGCCCAGCAGCTGCATGGCCATGTCTTTGAAAGCCAGCGTGGGGCCGTTGGACAAGGCCTGCAGGTACAAGCCGTCTTCCAACCGGGTGAGCGGCGCGATGGCCACCGTGCCAAATACTTCTGCCGTATACGTCTTGCGGCACAGGGCGCGCAAATCTTCGGCCGGAATGTCGTCCACAAACAGCGACAGGATTTCAAACGCCAAGTCAGCGTAGGGCAGACCGCGCCAGCGGGTCAAAGTGGCCGCGTCCACCTGCGGATAGGTCTCGGGCAAATACAGGCCGCCGTCGGGTGCCAGGCCTTCAAGCAAAATTTCGCAAAAGCGCTTGGGCTCGGATGCGAGCGTGCCGGTGGCGCGGGTAGAGATGTAACGCATCAGGCCAGCTCTTCCTTGCGGATGCGCACAATGGGCTGCAACACCGTGGCGAGCGCCTGCATATGCGCCAGTGCGGCGTCCATGCGCGCCTCAGCACAGTCGTGGGTCAGGATGATGAGGTCGGTCTGGTTGGCCTCCTCGCCGCTTACCTCGTCGGCCTCGCGCTGCAAAACCGCGTCAATGCTGATGTCGGCCTCGGCCAAAATGCCAGTGACCTTGGCCAGCACGCCGGTCTGGTCGGCTACGCGCAGGCGCAGGTAATAGCTGGTCACCACGTCGGCCATGGGCATGATCCGCAAATCGCTCATGGCGTTGGGCTGGAAGGCCAGGTGCGGCACGCGCTGGGCGGCATCAGCGGTGTGCAGGCGGGTGATATCCACCAGATCAGCAATCACCGCGCTGGCGGTGGGTTCAGAACCCGCGCCCTTACCGTAGTACAGCGTGGTGCCTACGGCGTCGCCCTGCACCATGACGGCGTTCATGGCCCCTTCGACGTTGGCGATCAGGCGCTTGGATGGCACCAGGCTGGGGTGCACGCGCAGCTCAATACCTTCGAGGCGGCGTTTGGCGATACCCAGCAGCTTGATGCGGTAGCCCAGTTGCTCGGCGTATTTGATGTCCTGGCTGGAGAGCTTGGTAATGCCTTCGATATAGGCCTTGTCAAACTGCACCGGAATGCCAAAGGCAATCGCCGACATGATGGTCGCCTTGTGCGCGGCATCCACGCCTTCAATGTCAAAAGTCGGGTCGGCTTCGGCATAGCCCAGGCGTTGGGCTTCCTTGAGCACCACGTCAAAGTCCAGGCCCTTGCTGCGCATCTCGGACAGAATGAAATTGGTCGTGCCGTTGATGATGCCCGCAATCCACTCGATTCGGTTGGCCGTCAGGCCTTCGCGCAGCGCCTTGATGATGGGAATGCCGCCGGCCACCGCCGCCTCAAACGCCACCATCACGCCCTTGGCCGAGGCCGCCGCAAAAATCTCGGTGCCGTGCACTGCCAACAAAGCCTTGTTGGCAGTAACCACGTGCTTGCCAGCAGCAATGGATTCAAGCACCAGCGTTTTGGCAATACCGTAGCCGCCGATGAGCTCGATCACGATATCAATGTCGGGGTTGGCAATCACGGCGCGGGCGTCGTTGACCACGGTCACCTTCGGGCCCACGGCGTCGCGTGCGCGCGCGGTGTCCAGGTCAGCGACCATGGTGATCTCGATGCCACGGCCAGCGCGGCGCTCAATCTCATTTTGGTTGCGCTGGAGCACATTAAAAGTGCCCAAGCCCACTACGCCAATACCCAACAGGCCTACTTGAATCGGTTTCATACAGTTCTTAATTAAATAAATCAGGAGGTCAAGCGCGCAAAGCCCTTGCCGGGTCGCGCGCTGTTTGCCTTAGTTGCTATGGCGCTTGCGGTAGGCTTCCAAAAACTTGGCGACACGGCCAATGGCCTCGCGCAAATCGTCTTCGTGCGGCAAAAACACAATGCGGAAGTGGTCTGGCTGGGCCCAATTAAAGCCGCTGCCCTGCACCAGCATCACGCGGGTTTCTTGCAGCAATTCCAGGAAAAAAGCCTGGTCGTCCTCAATGGGATAAACCACCGGGTCGAGCCGGGGAAACATATACAAGGCGGCGCTGGGTTTGACGCAGCTCACACCCGGAATGCCCGAAATCAACTCGTAGGCCAGATCGCGCTGGCGGCGCAATCTGCCGCCCTCGCGCACCAGCTCATCAATGCTTTGGTGGCCGCCCAAGGCGGTCTGAATCGCGTATTGGCCAGGCACATTGGCGCACAAACGCATATTGGAGAGCATGTTCAGGCCCTCGATGTAGTCTTTGGCTGGCCGCTTGTCGCCCGAGACCACCAACCAGCCAGCGCGGTATCCGCAGGAGCGGTAACTTTTGGACAGAGAATTAAAGCTCAGGGTCAACACATCGTCGCTCAGCGACCCAATCGCCGTGTGGCACACGCCGTCGTAGAGCACCTTGTCATACACCTCGTCGGCAAAGATCACCAAACCGTGCTCGCGGGCAATCGCCACAATGGCCAGGAGCAGCTCGTCCGAATACAGCGCGCCCGTCGGGTTGTTGGGGTTGATCACCACAATGGCCTTGGTGCGCGGTGTGATCTTGGCGCGGATGTCGTCCAAGTTGGGCATCCAGCCGTTGGCCTCGTCACACATATAGTGCACCGGCGTGCCACCCGAGAGGCTGGCCGCTGCGGTCCACAGCGGGTAGTCGGGCGCGGGCAAGAGCATTTCGTCGCCATCGTCGAGCAAGCCGTTGGTGGCCATCACGATCAATTCGCTGGCGCCATTGCCCAAGTAAATGTCGTCCAGCGTGACGCCATGGATGCCCTGCTTTTGGGTCTCGTGCATTACCGCCTTGCGCGCCGCAAAAATGCCTTTGCTATCCGAGTAACCGGCCGAATTGGGCAGGTTGCGGATCATGTCTTGCTGAATCTCTTCGGGCGCATCAAAGCCAAACACGGCTAAGTTGCCGATGTTGAGCTTAATGATTTTTTGCCCCTCTTCCTCCATCTGGCGCGCGCGGTCCATGATGGGGCCGCGGATGTCGTAGCAGACGTTGGCCAGCTTTGCAGATTTGTGAATGGGTTTCAAAGTCCCTCCGGGGGGTGATTAACGGGCCGCCAAACTTATAATTTGACCACAGTTCGGCATTCATCCCGCGCCTGAACTCCCCCGAACACGCCAGACTGTACCCCCATGAAACTTCAACCCGACCGCATGCAAGGCCCCACGATCACCGGCTATGGAGAAGGCTGGGTCGCGGTCAACGGCGAACAATCGCACAGCAGTCTGCTCCTTAGCAGCATGGGGCACCGCTTGAACTGGAGTGCGAGCAGCTTTGAGACGGTGGAGGCGGTGGACTTTGCGCCCATCCTAGAATGGGACGCAGAGCTGGTGCTTTTTGGCAGTGGCACACGCCTGCGTTTTGCCAATCCACAGTGGCTGGCGGCGCTCTACGCCCGTCGTATTGGGGTGGAAACAATGGACACACAGGCGGCGTGTCGGACCTACAACTTCCTCGCTGGCGAAGGCCGTAAAGTGGTGGCGGCGCTGCTGGTTTAGCGTCTAAAGCGCCCGGGGTCGGCCCAAACGGTCTCAAAATTCAGGGTAAAATCCGCACCTAACATTGGGATTGCAACACTGCACAAAGTGTGGAGCTTCCCAACCTGACTGACACATCCAGCACGAGAGATTCAATACCCCATGGCGATCGTTGTCAACAAACCCCTGCCCGAATTTGAAGCCAACGCCACCGGCGGTTTGCGGGTCACCAATAACTCGCACACCGGTCAGACCTTGGTACTTTTTTTCTACCCTAAGGACAACACCCCCGGTTGTACTACCGAAGCCATGCAGTTTCGGGACCACTACCAGGATTTTGTCGACGCCGGTGCACAGGTGTTTGGCGTATCCCGCGACAACATGAAGTCGCACGACGAATTCAAGTCCAAACTTGAACTCCCGTTCGAACTGATCGCTGACACCGAGGAAAAAATGTGCCATATGTTTGGCGTGGTCAAAAACAAAATCATGTACGGAAAAAAGGTCAAGGGCATTGAGCGCAGCACCTTTTTGGTAGGCGCCGACGGACTGGTCAAAGAAGAGTGGCGCGGCCTGAAAGTGCCGGGCCACGTGGAAGATGTTTTGACCGCCGTAAAGTCTCTCAACGAGACGGTATAACACCGCCATTGGGCGGGATGCCTAGCGCATTGCAGCGACATTTGGCTCATGCATAATGTTTGCATGGAATTGAATTTCACGGACCCACGACCATCAAAGGCCGCCTTATAGCAAGGTGGCCTTTTTTTGTTGCAGGTCGCCTTGTCTGCCTCTGACCCATTTTTCACGAGCTCCAACCCATGCCCCTGCCTTCTGCGCCGACCAAACGTGCTGACCGACTGACACCTTCGGCTTTTGACGGGGCCCCAAAATCCGGGCGCCAGCCACAGCGACCCGCAGCCACGGCACCGCGTGCCCAAGCAGCGGCGGCCGACAGCAGCGCCGACCCGGAAAAACGCCCGGCAGCGGTACGCCAAGCTGCGCTTCTTAGCAAGACGCCAGCCTCCGAGGCGGCGGTTCAGGTAGAAACCCGGCGCGCTGCACCAGCGCAGGCCCCAAGCCCCGTGCCTTCCGTGGCCCCGGCTGCCAGCACCACGCCCGCAGTGGCCAAACCTGCAGCGCAAACGGTAGCTCCGCGCAGCCGCAAGACCGCCCGCAGCGGTCCGGCCAAGCTGTTTGTGCTCGACACCAATGTGCTGATGCACGACCCGATGTGTCTGTTCCGCTTTGAGGAACACGACATCTTCTTGCCCATGATCGTGCTCGAAGAGCTCGATGGCCACAAAAAGGGCATGACCGAAGTGGCCCGCAACGCCCGCCAGACCAGCCGCACACTCGACGCACTGGCCGGCGCGCCCGGTGCTGACATCGTCCACGGCTTTGACTTAAGCAGTACCGGCCAACGCGAGGCCAAAGGCAAATTGCTGTTCCAGACCCAGCCGCTGGACTACAGCCTGCCCACCAGTCTGCCCCAAGGCAAGGCGGACAACCAAATTTTGGGTGTTGTGGAGGCGCTGCGCAAAAAATACCCAGCCCGCGAAGTGGTGCTGGTGTCCAAAGATATCAATATGCGCGTCAAGGCTCGCGCCTTGGGCCTGGCCACCGACGACTACCAGAACGACAAAACCCTGGAAGACGGCGACTTGCTGTATTCGGGCTCCATGGCGCTGCCGCCAGACTTTTGGTCCACGCACGGCCAAAGCGTGGAAAGCTGGCAACAAGGGCAAAACACCTTTTACAAGGTCAATGGCCCCACAGTACCCAGCATGCTCATCAACCAGTTTGTCTACTTTGAGTCGCCGGGCGAACCCAGCTTGTATGCCCGGGTGACCGAAATCCGGGGCAGTACGGCAGTACTCAAAACTCTGCGCGACTTCAACCACCTGAAAAATGCGGTCTGGGGCGTCACCACCCGCAACCGCGAGCAAAACTTTGCCATGAACCTGCTGACCGACCCGGAGGTGGACTTTGTGACGCTCACCGGCACCGCCGGCACCGGCAAAACCCTAATGGCGCTGGCTGCAGGACTGACCCAGGTGCTCGACGACCGGCGTTACACGGAGATCATCGTGACCCGTGCCACCGTGAGCGTGGGAGAAGACATCGGCTTTTTACCCGGCACCGAAGAAGAAAAGATGGGCCCTTGGATGGGCGCGCTTGACGATAACCTTGAAGTCCTGGGCAAGACCGACACCAACGCCGGCGAATGGGGCCGCGCGGCCACCAGCGAGCTGATCCGCAGCCGTATCAAGATCAAGAGCATGAACTTCATGCGCGGACGCACGTTCCTCAACAAGTACGTCATCATCGACGAGGCCCAAAACCTCACGCCCAAGCAGATGAAAACCCTGATCACCCGCGCTGGGCCTGGCACCAAAATTGTCTGCATGGGCAATTTAGCCCAGATCGACACGCCCTACCTGACCGAAGGGTCGTCCGGCCTGACCTTTGCTGTAGACCGTTTCAAAGGCTGGCCGCACGGCGGCCACATCACCCTGGCACGGGGCGAGCGCTCAAGACTGGCAGATTTCGCCAGCGAAGTGCTCTAAAAAGCGCGTCTTTGAGAGAGGGACAACCCGGCGCCGGGCCGCCCCTAGCCGGGTTAGCCCCTCGGGGGGCAGCGAGCCACACGCAGTGGGCGAGCGTGGGGGCAACAATACCCCGGCGCCGGGCCGCCCCTAGCCGGGTTAGCCCCCTCGGGGGGCAGCGAGCCACACGCAGTGGGCGAGCGTGGGGGCCATATCAATAGTCACCTCCACCTCCGCTGGCAAGGCTCTCAAACTTGGTGATGTTGCGCAAGAACGCCAGCTTGACCGTCCCCGTGGGGCCGTTACGCTGCTTGGCGATGATGATCTCAGCCACTCCTGGCTCTTTGCAGGCCTCTTTGGTGTAGTACTCGTCCCGGTAAATGAACATGATGATGTCGGCATCCTGCTCAATGGCGCCGGATTCGCGCAAGTCGCTCATCATGGGGCGCTTGTCCGGGCGTTGCTCGACACTTCGGTTGAGCTGCGAGAGCGCAATTACCGGGCATTTGAGTTCGCGGGCCAGCATTTTCAGGCCCCGCGAGATTTCGCCCAGTTCGGTCGCCCGGTTTTCGCCTTCACTGCCGCTACCACTCATGAGCTGCAAATAGTCGACCACGATCAAGCCGAGTTGTCCACATTGGCGCGACAGGCGCCGCGCGTTGGAACGCAAATCACCAGAAGTCAGGCCTGCGCTCTCGTCAATGTGCAGCGAGATGGTGCGCAGCTTCTCGATGGCCTCCGAGAGGCGAGGCCACTCCTCATCGGTGAGCTTGCCGGTGCGCAAATGGCCCTGGTCAATGCGGCCAATGGAGCCCACGATACGCACGGCCAATTGCGCCGCACCCATTTCCATCGAAAAAACGGCCACGGGCAAGCCTTCATTGAGCGCGACATGCTCGGCAATATTGATGGCCAGCGCCGTCTTGCCCATGGATGGACGCGCCGCCAGCACAATCAGATCGCCGGCCTGCAAACCGGCGGTCATGCGATCCAGGTCGTAAAAGCCGGTGGGCACGCCGGTCACGTCGTTGGGGTTATCCGCCATCTCCTGAACCCGGTCGAGCAGTTTGACGACCAGCGTGTCCATGGCCTGAAAGCCGCCGCTGTTGCGCTTGCCCTGCTCGCCGATGTTGAAGATCTTTTGCTCGGACTCGTCCACGATCTCGGACACCGGGCGGCCCTTGGTGTTAAACGCTGTGGTGGCGATTTCATCGCTGGCGGCCACCAACTTGCGCAGGATGGAGCGGTCGCGCACGATTTCGGCATAACGGCGAATATTGCTGGCGCTGGGCACGTACTGGGCCAGCGAGTTGAGATAGCTCAGCCCCCCCACTTCGTCGGCCCGGCCCTGGCTTTGCAGGTGCTCGAACACGGTAATGACGTCGGCCGGACGGTTGGAATTCACCAGCACACCAATGGCGGCATAGATCAGGCGGTGTTCGTAGCGGTAAAAATCCCCATCAGCCAGAATGTCGCCCACCCGGTCCCAGGCCTCGTTGCTCAGCAAAAGGCCGCCAATCACGCTGGACTCGCCCTCAATCGAGTGCGGCGGAATGCGCAACTGCGCTATCTGGCGGTCGGCAACAAAGCCGTCCGGGATGGAAATATCGTCTTGCATCGTTGTTCCTGTTTCGCGCCTTCAATCGCACGCCTTGCCGCTTTGCCCGATAAGGGCCAGCGACGAAGGGTCGCAAGCACCAATAGAAAAGCCGCAAGGGCGGGCCCTGGCGGCTTTTCGAGCTTAGCGCACAGCGTCACCGCATTACGGCGCCATTGTCACCTTGTGGCTTACCTTCTGGCGAAGGTCGCTTGTGTTTAGGCGGACTCTCCGTACACGGAAACAGTGATCTCAACCACCACGTCGGTGTGCAAAGCCACGCTAACCGTGTTGTCACCAACGATTTTCACAGGGCCGTGGGGCATGCGAACATTGGATTTGACGACCTTGTAACCGGCCTTGACCAGTTCTTCAGCGATGTCTGCATTGGTGACGGAACCAAACAGGCGTCCGTCCACACCGGCCTTTTGGGTCAGCTTGATGGTGGTGCCAGCAAGCTTTTCGCCCAATTTCTGGCATTCGGCCAGCTTGGCTGCAGCCGCTTTTTCGAGTTCGATGCGACGGGCTTCGAATTCGGCCTTGGCCGCTTCGGTAGCACGACGGGCACGACCCGTTGGGATCAGAAAGTTACGGCCATAGCCGTCTTTGACCTTGACGATTTCGCCCAGGTTACCGAGGTTCAGGACCTTGTCGAGCAGGATGATTTGCATGGGTCAGGTCTCCTTAGATCTTGTGCTGGTCGCTGTAAGGCAACATCGCCAGGAAGCGAGCGCGCTTGATAGCGGTGTTGAGTTGGCGCTGGAAAATGGCACGGGTGCCAGTCAGGCGTGCGGGGATGATCTTGCCGTTTTCAGCGATGAAGTCGCGTAAGGTGTCAATGTCCTTGTAGTCAATTTCTTCGACGCCGGTCACGGTAAAGCGGCAAAAGCGCTTGCGCTTAAACAGCAGGGACTGAGTATTGCGCTTGGGGCGCTTGTCTTTGTTGAATTTCTTGAACGTGGCCATAAAGCCTCCTAAAACTAATCTGGTAAAAAATCTTGTATGTGCAAAACAAGCGATTTGCTGCGGGATGCATTGGCAAGGAATCCCTCGAACCTCCAGTGGCTGCCGATGGCCTGCCTGGCCAGCCGCTCGGCCACCGAACCAAATGCCATGGCTTTCAAACTGGTAGCTATCTGCCTTTTACCGCCTGCCTCAACTGCTTCGGACGCATGGTCCAGAACCAGATTCAAAGCCGGTACGCCTGCTGGCGTAAATCTTAGGGCTTGCGCCTCCGTGATCGATGCAGTAATTACCACTGAATTGACAGCCACACCCTTTCGCGCTTCGTCGTTTTAGTGAGGTGTTTAAGCCTGGTACTCAGCCTGTTGCGTCTTACGCGCGTCTTCGCGCTCAACCGTTTTCATCATCGAAGATGGGCCGGTGTCAGCTTTCTTCTTGAGGACGGTCAGGTGGCGCAAAACAGCGTCATTGAACTTGAACGCGTGCTCGAGTTCTGCCATGACGGCTTGGTCGGCTTCAATGTTTACGCACAAGTAATGGGCTTTGGCGAGCTTGTTGATCATGTAGACCAATTGGCGACGGCCCCAGTCTTCCACACGGTGGATTTTTCCGCCGCCGGCAGTGATCATGCCTTTGTAACGCTCCAGCATAGCTGGAACTTGCTCGCTCTGATCCGGATGAATCATGAGAATGATTTCGTAATGACGCATTGATACTCCTTTTGGATAAGCCCACAGCGGGGCCAGAAAAAGCCGCCCCCAGCGTCTAAGTGGAGTGCGGCAAGGCGAAGCCCTCAATTATAGCCCGGCGCCAGACGAACTTGGCAACAGTGGCCTAGTCTGGGCTGATGTGGCGCTGTCCGGCGCGCGTCACTAGGCTAATCGACACGGTAGCGGCAATGCCTGCTGGCACACCAAACACCCCGGCCGAGACAGGTTGAATACCGTACCACAGGGTGCCACCCCAGCCAGAGAACAGACCTTGGAGAGCCGGTAAATTGGTCGCCATGTAATACAGCGTGACACCCAGGCCCGTCAACATGCCGCCTACCGCGCCCGCACGGGTGGTGCCCGACCAAAAGATGCCAAGCACCATGGCCGGCACTAGGCCAGCCGCGGCCAATGAAAACGATGCGGCCACCAAATACAGGATGCCAGCGGGCCGCTGCGCGGCCGCATAGGCGGCCAGCAAAGCCACTACCAGCAGCGCAAACTTGGACCACATCACGGGCCGCATGGACCGGGCCTTGTCGCCATCGCCCTCAAACATCAGGTCGTGGGCCAGGGCGTTGCCGATGGTCAGCAGTAGGCCGTCGGCAGTGGACAGCGCGGCCGCCAGCCCACCGGCGGCCACCAAAATGGAAAAAATGGCGGGCAAACCGCCAATTTCCGGGCTGGCCAGCATCACCAGATCAGCGCCTATCTTCAGCTCCGAGAATTGCAATATCCCGTCGGCATTGACGTCTGACACGGCCAACAGCGAGGGGTCACGCGACCATTGGGCGATCCAGGTCGGCAGGCTGTCCATGGGCTGACCCACGAGATGCGCCATGATTTCGTACTTCACCAAGACCGCCAGCGCCGGTGCAGCCAAGTACAGCAAGGCAATGAACAACAGCGACCAGGCCACCGACTCGCGCGCCTGCGCCACATTAGGGGTGGTGAAGTAGCGCGTCAGCAGGTGCGGCAGGCCCGCAGTTCCGACCATCAGGCAAAACATCAGGGCCAGAAAGTTGGCGCGGGAGCTGTTGAATGCTTCTTTTTCGGCGGGTGAGCCGTCCGGCTTCCCGGCGAAGGCCTGCGCGTGGGGCGGCATGCCTCCCAGGGGCTGGGCACGACTGCGGTTTTCCGTGAGCTGGCGGGTCCACAGTTCGCGGGCCGCAGCCGCATCTTTGGGGACCGCCGCGATTTGGCGGCGTAAGGCCATAGCGCGGCTATCGTCGGCCCCAGATTCACCCAGCTCGCGCAATTGGCGACGCAGCTCCATGCGCTCAAGGCGCATGGCCGTGTCCACGTCCTGGAGCTTTTGCTCAAGCCCATCGGCGCGCCGGGCGTAGATCGCCAGCACCTGCCGCTCGGCGGGAGACGCCTGGATTTGGCGCTCCATTTCGGCAATCTTGGGCAACTGCTGGCCGTAGGCCAGGGCAGCAAAGGGGTTGCCCAACTGCTGGTAAGACAGCCACGACACCGGCAGGGTAAAGGCCAGGATGATGACCACGTACTGCGCCACCTGCGTCCAGGTCACTGCGCGCATACCGCCCAAAAAGGAACACACCAGCACGCCGCCCAGGCCCAGCAGAATGCCGATTTCAAAATGCAAGCCGGTCAGGCGCGAGGTGATCAGGCCTACGCCGTAAATTTGCGCCACCACATAGGTAAATGAACACAAAATCGCGGCACCCGCGGCAATGCGACGCGGCCAGCGACCGCCAAAGCGCAGCGCAAAATAATCGGGCAAGGTGTACAAATTGAGCCGGCGCAAGTAAGGTGCCACCAGCAAGGCCACCAAGCAAAAGCCTCCCGTCCAGCCCAGCACATAAGCCAAACCGCCCGGTTGGTCACCAATGCCCGAAAAGCCCTGGAGGTACAGCCCACCCGACAGGCTGATGAATGAGGCAGCGCTCATCCAGTCGGCGGCCGTTGCCATTCCGTTGTACACGGCCGGAATGCGTCGCCCGGCGACGTAATACTCTTGCGCATTGGCGGTGCGACCATAGACGCCAATGCCTGCGTACAGCACCAGCGTGACCGACAAAAAGATGCCGGCAATCCAGGCCTTTGGCAAGCCCGCCTGCTCGGCCAGGCCCAAGCCGATCAGAGACACCAGCAAGACCACCACATAAGTGCCAAAACGGCGGTGAATGTGCCCTGCGTAAGCGGACAGTGTGGCCGCAGTTTCGGGGTCTTGGGCATCTTCCAGGCGATTTTTGCGCCAGGCAAAAAAAACAATGATCGCAATGAACACCGCCACGGATCCTTGCGCCGCAAACCAAAAGCCCACCGGCCAGCCGGCCACCACGGCCTGCAAATCGCGGACAAAGAAAACCACCCCAAAAGACGCCGCAAACCACAGGGCCAACAAGACGGCATGCAGCCGCCAAGAGCCCCGGGCCTGCGTCGCCTTCATCGCGCGGCGAGTTGTTGCCAGGTGGCGATCACCGAGTCTGGATTGAGCGAGATCGACGAGATGCCCTGCTCGTCCAGCCAGGTGGCAAAGTCCGGGTGGTCGCTGGGACCCTGGCCACAGATGCCGATGTACTTGCCCTGCGCCTTGCAAGCCGTAATGGCCATGCTGATCAGGGCCTTGACCGCCGGGTCGCGCTCGTCAAAGTCGGCTGCGAGCAACTCCATGCCGGAGTCGCGGTCCAGTCCCAGGGTGAGCTGGGTCAGGTCGTTCGAGCCAATCGAGAAGCCGTCAAAGTAGGCCAAAAACTCGTTAGCCAAAATCGCGTTACTCGGAATCTCGCACATCATGATGAGCTTGAGACCGTCTTTGCCGCGCTCCAGGCCGTGGCGCGCCAGCAGCTCCGTCACCTTTCGGGCCTGCTCCAGCGTTCGCACAAAGGGCACCATGACCTGCACATTGTCCAGACCCATTTCTTTGCGCACGCGCTTCAAAGCTTCGCATTCCATGGCAAAGGCTTCCCCAAAATCGGCACTGACGTAGCGCGCTGCACCCCGGAAGCCGAGCATCGGGTTTTCTTCTTCGGGCTCGTAGCGGCTGCCGCCAATGAGCTTGCGGTATTCATTGCTTTTGAAGTCCGACAGGCGCACGATCACCGGCTTGGGCCAGAAGGCCGCAGCAATGGTGGCCACGCCTTCGGCCACGCGGTCTACATAAAACGCACGCGGTGACGCATGGCCGCGCGCCACCGATTCGACTGCTTTTTTCAGGTCGGCGTCGATATTGGGGTAGTCCAGAATGGCTTTGGGGTGCACGCCGATGTTGTTGTTGATGATGAATTCGAGCCGTGCCAGTCCCACGCCCTGGTTGGGCAACTGGCAAAAGTCAAAGGCGAGCTGGGGGTTGCCCACGTTCATCATGATTTTGACGGGAATCTCGGGCATCAGGCCGCGCTGCACTTCGGAGATTTCCGTCTCCAACAAGCCGTCGTAAATAAAGCCGGTGTCGCCCTCGGCGCAGCTCACTGTCACCAGCATGCCCTCTTTGAGCGTCTCGGTGGCATGGCCGCAGCCGACCACAGCCGGAATGCCTAATTCGCGCGCAATGATGGCGGCGTGGCAGGTGCGTCCACCGCGGTTGGTCACGATGGCAGATGCGCGCTTCATGACCGGTTCCCAGTTCGGGTCGGTCATGTCGGTCACCAGCACGTCACCGGCCTGCACTGTGTCCATCTCGCTGATGTTGTGGACGATGCGCACCGGGCCGGTGCCGATTTTTTGGCCAATTGCGCGACCTTCGACCAACACGGCGGCGCGGCCCTTGAGCTTGTAGCGGTATTCCACCGCGTTGGCGGCCTGGCTTTTGACGGTCTCGGGGCGCGCTTGCAAGATGTACAACTCGCCGTCGATGCCGTCTTTGCCCCACTCAATGTCCATGGCTCGACCGTAATGGTCTTCAATCACCAGCGCGTAGCGGGCAAGCTGCTCGACGTCAGCGTCGCTCAGGGAGTAGCGGTTTCGCAGCTCGGTGGGCACATCGGAAGTTTTGACCAGTTTGGCGCCGGCGGCTTGTTCTTGCGGGCTGGTGAACTCCATTTGCAGCAGCTTGGAGCCCAGGCTGCGGCGAATCACTGCGCGCTTGCCCGCGCGCAGCATGGGTTTGTGCACGTAAAACTCGTCGGGGTTAACTGCGCCCTGCACCACCGTCTCCCCCAGGCCGTAGCTCGAGGTAATAAAAACCACGTCTGAAAAGCCCGACTCGGTATCAATAGTGAACATGACGCCGGCCGCACCCAGGTCCGAGCGCACCATGCGCTGGATGCCCGCACTCAAAGCCACATGCTCGTGGGCGAAGCCCTTGTGCACCCGGTAGCTGATGGCGCGATCGTTATAAAGCGAAGCAAACACTTCGCGGATTTTGTGCAACACGTCTTCAATACCCGCCACGTTCAAAAACGTCTCTTGCTGGCCTGCAAACGAGGCATCGGGCAGGTCTTCCGCGGTGGCAGAGGATCGCACCGCAAAGGACGCGGCCGGATTGCCTGCGCTCAAGCTTGCAAAGGCGCTGCGAATGCCATGTTCCAGATCGGTCGGGAACGGTTGCACTTCCACCATGGCGCGGATTTCGGCGCCGGCCACCGCCAGTGCGCGCACGTCCTCAATATCAAGGACGCTCAGGCGCGCATTGATGCGGCCACTCAGGTCCTCGTAGGCCAAAAATGCGCGAAAGGCGTGGGCCGTGGTGGCAAAACCGGTGGGCACTTTTACGCCCTCGGGCAACTGTGAAATCATCTCGCCCAGGCTGGCGTTTTTGCCGCCCACGGACTCGACATCGCTCATGCGCAGGTGCTCAAAAGGCACGACCCAATCGGTGTCGCTAAATAGATCAGACATTACAAGACTCCAAAGTTAAAAATCGGGCCAAGCCTGGGGCCTGCGCGGGCGCTGAAAGCGGCTTTGGTGGCGGCCAAGGGGGTGCAAAACGGTGTGCCTTTGGGATTTGTGGTGCTGGCAGTCTGGTTTTGTCACCCGGACCGGCCAAGAGGCGAATTGTAGGACGCACCTCCGCCTGCGCGGCAAAACGCCGGGGTTGATTGCAACTTGGCCCACAATAGTGCCCATAAAGCAAAACGCCGCAGGCCTTGCCCTCAACTACTTCTTTGCTTTTTACCCCACCATGTCCCAACGCAGCATATTTTTTGTCTCCGACGGCACCGGCATCACCGCCGAGACCTTTGGCAACGCCATCCTGGCCCAGTTTGAGACCAAGGCGCGCCACAACCGCATGCCTTTTATTGACACGGTGGACAAGGCGCACCAGGTAGTGCGACAAATCAACCACGCCGGAGTAGTGGACGGCGCAAAACCGATTGTTTTCACCACCCTGGTCAATATGGAGGTGCTGCAGGTGATTCAGGCGGGATGCCAGGGCATGCTATTGGACATGTTTGGCATGTTTGTGCACCCGCTGGAGCAAGAGCTCCAGCTCAAGTCCAACCACCGCATCGGACGCTTTAGCGACGCGAGCAAAAGCAAGGAATACCACGACCGCATCGAGGCAATCAACTTTTCACTGGCCCATGACGACGGACAAAGCAACCGCGACCTGGAACAATCTGACGTGATTTTGGTGGGCGTGAGCCGCAGCGGGAAAACACCGACCTCGCTTTATCTGGCGATGCAATATGGACTCAAAGCGTCCAACTACCCACTGATTCCCGAAGATTTTGAGCGCCGCCAGTTACCCGCCGCGCTCTTGGCGCACAAAAAAAAGATCTTTGGCCTGACCATTCAAGCCGAGCGTCTGAGTGAAATCCGCAACGAGCGCCGCCCCGACTCCAAGTACGCGTCACTTGCCAACTGCCGCATGGAGGTAGGCGAGGCCGAAAGCATGATGCGCCGCGCGGGCATCCGCTGGCTATCGACCACGACCAAGTCGATCGAGGAAATTGCAACCACCATATTGCAGGAGTTGCACCCCGAACGACTGGTCTATTGACGCAACTCGCTTACAGCCCCAAAGCCGCCAAACCGGCGCGGGCAATTTGTGCGTCTTCGCTGGACTTGACGCCGCTTACGCCCACAGCGCCCAGGCACTGGCCGTCTTTCATGATGGGCACACCGCCCTCGAGCATTCCGTCCAAGGTGGGGGCGCTCAAGAACGAGAAGCGTCCGCCGTTGATCATGTCTTCGTACATCTTGGTTTCGCGCCGGCCAATGGCAGAGGTGCGTGCTTTGGAAGGCGCAATCAGGGCGGAAATGGGCGCGGCGCCGTCTAGGCGCTGCAACCAAAGCAGATGGCCACCGTCGTCGACGATTGCAATGCTCACCGCCCAGGAATGCGCCAGGGCTTCAGCCTCGGCAGCGGCGGCAATGGCCTTGATATCAGTGAGTTCTAGAAAGAGTTTGTTTTTCATAATTTGGAATCAACATGGAGGGGACGCGCGAGCATACCCGCTCGCCGTAGGTGCCAAAAAACTGGCCCCGGTCAGCCAACCCCAAACAAAATCAGGCCAAATTCCAGAATATTTTGCAACTGCGCTTGCAAATGCCTAAACTCAGCCTACCTATTACCCAGGGTTTCAAGGAGTTTGACCATGAATGAACACGCAACAACGATGGAATACAGCCAGGGCTACGGCCTGTCGGCACAAGAACGCAACAAAGTCCTGCGCAACACCTACTGGCTGCTGTCGCTGAGCATGATACCCACCGTGCTGGGCGCTTGGATGGGCGTGGCCTTTGGGCTGGGCCAGATTTTCAGTGGCGGGCTAGGACTGGTACTGAGCTTGGCTGGCATTTTTGGATTTATTTACGCTATCGAAAAAACCAAAAACTCTGCCATGGGCGTGCCCGTGCTGCTGGGTTTCACGTTCTTTATGGGGCTGATGCTT
>Ga0209500_10000253_pt1 | contig 48285 bp, 45 predicted proteins | sample S_140212_EF_Meta_FD_187323 | JGI IMG/M metagenome (GOLD analysis project Ga0209500, IMG submission 187323) | Freshwater microbial communities from Lake Simoncouche, Canada to study carbon cycling - S_140212_EF_MetaG (SPAdes) (version 2) | ecosystem: Environmental > Aquatic > Freshwater > Lake ... | reverse complement strand
GGCATGCCCCGCCTGTGCGAAAGGCGCGCTCGAGCACATAAGCAATCAAATTCATTCCCCGCTTCCACCGGCCAGGATAGTTGTCGCCGAGCGGTCAGGATAGTTGACATCGACCAAACCAGCGGACATTGACGCGCCGCAGTTGGAACCCGACATGGGCACGCGCATGTTGGAGGTGGTTTCCAAGCGGGATCCCAAGTTGGTGAAGTTTGTGGCGCCAGTGGTGAAGCCTGTGGTGAAGCCTGTAGTCGCACCGCCAGCGGAGCCACCCAGCGAGTATGAGTTGATGCTGGAGGCCTTGCTTAATCCGGGGAACAGGGTGAACGGGTAAATCGCCCGCTTTTACGGCGATTGTTTGACGCGTACCTGCATGGGGCCAGTCAGGATGCTGTGGAATCCGTACTGCGCCCACAAGAGCCACCGGGCATCTTGGGCACTGGGGGCGCGGACTTCTGTGCGCACTATGTGGATGGCGCCTTTGACCTGGACTCGCACGCTGGCTTCGAAAGTGTTCATACTTTATTTAGCCTGGCTGCACTTCTTAGCGCTCACCTTGTCGTTTGCTTGGGCGTCAAGCGGGTGTCAAAAACGCCCTGTAGCGGCTGATCTACACACAGGGCTGGGCTGAGTAGCTGGACTGGTGCGCATTGTGCAGCTAACGCGGTTTTGGAAGTTACGACCGATAACCGCTGTGGGCCATTGTGGGTATTGGCGAGTGACCGGTCGCCATTAGCTCTATTCGCCGACCTTTCAGGTGGGCTTAGATTTCAGTTTGCTCAGACAGTCCCAACGCCCCGGACCTTATCCGAGAAAGGCTCCGAATTCGTCTTGCAGATCTGTCATCAACTTGACTCGCGTGGTGACGGACCTTTTGAGTCGGCGCGCGATCTGGTCCATCATGAGGTTTGTCAAACACACAAACGGAGTCTGGTTGTCCCAGAAAAGACTGCTGTCGGTGTTGACTGTGAATACCGTGTCGCTATGGTCCGCGGCCCAATGGCAATGGCGGTCGCAAAGAATGATGAGACTGACGCCGAGTTGCTGCGCCTTTCGCGCCAGTAGCTGACTACACTTTGTATAACGGCGCATCTCGAACAGCACCAGGCATGGCCGGGTCGAACGTCCCGCCAGAAGGTCGACAAAAGTACCGTCTTGACCATCGAGGACGACCACCCCGGGGCGCAGATACTGCAGGCGCGCTGCAAAATCCGATGCCATACCACTAAGGGTCTGGAATCCGGTGACAAAGACTGTGTCTGCGTCGACCAATTGTCCGATCGCCTTTTCCCAGATGGGTGTGCCCAGGACCTCATAAACACTGACCAGCGCATTTACCTCGCGCTGAAGGTTTAGATGTATTTTCTCGCTAATGCCAGCGTTGCCGCGCAGCCTTTCCAGCCGATCGGTCATCTTCAGCCCGGCGCTGAGCGCTGAGTCGCGCAATTCTTTCTTAACGTTCCCAATACCTTGATAGCCAATCGCACGAAAGAAGCGGCCTACCGTCATCTGGCTGACGCCGACACTTGTTGCGATGTCGGCCGCATTCTCGAACGGCAGTAAGTGTATGTTGCCGAGCATGTATCCGGCAATGCTGCGCTCGGACGGGGTCATTTTTGGAAACTTTTCTTTGATGCGCTCCTCAAGGGTCAGGGCATCCATGTTTGTGCGATCTTTGATCATTGTGCAAAGGGTGGAAGGTGGTTAAACCAAGGGCGCGCAGCCTCCAACTGCGCCGCAAGCCGGAACAGCGCGTCCTCCCGGCCAAGGCCCGCACTGAACATGACACCCACCGGCAACTCGTCATCTGTCCAATGAAGTGGCACCGACATACTAGGTTCACCGCTCATATTGAAGTAATTCGTGAACGGCGTGAAACGTTGCAGCGCGATCCGATACTCTTCACCGTTCGGATTGCTCATGCGCTGCGGACCCAAATTGACCGGCACCTGCCCCAGCGTCGGGCTCAATACGACGTCGTAGCGCTGATGGAAGGTGGCCATGCGGCGACTGAGCGTGTGGATCACCAGCACGGCACCAGCGTAATCGGCTGCGGACATTGTCTCCGCCTGCAGCAAAGCCCGCCATGTCACCGCTTCGACGTCATCTTGTCGTATTGGTCGGCCCAATTGCTTGGCTCTGCGATGCAGGGTGGCATGCACATTCGACGCGACGAGCACCCAGGCTGCGCGACCTAATTCTTCGGCGTCCCCGGGGGGCGTAGCCTCCTCGACATGGTGACCTAAACTCTCCATCAGGTGCGCCGCATCCCTGGCAGCCGCGATACATTCTGAATCTACCGGAGTACCAGACAGCGGCGCAAGCTGTAGCGCCACGCGCAGGCGGCCAGTAGGCGCGCCGAGCTCATCCCGAAAAGCGCGAGTTAGAGGCGGCGCTGCGTAGGGATCACCGGGAGCTGGACCCTGTGTAGCATCCAGAAATGCGGCACTGTCGCGAACACTTCGAGTCAATACATGAACAGCGCCCATGCTTCCCCATCCTTCCCCGACCATTGGTCCCATTGGAGTTCTGGCTCGTGTCGGCTTGAGCCCAAAAAGACCACAACAGGAGGCCGGAATGCGGATTGAGCCACCGCCGTCGCTGCCCATTGCCGCTGGAACAATACCTGCTGATACGGCGGCAGCCGCGCCGCCTGACGAACCCCCGGCCGTGCGCTGCAGGTTCCAAGGGTTACGGGTAACTCCGTACATTGCCGTTTCGGTCGACGCAGCCAAACCCATTTCCGGTGTGTTGGTCTTGCCGAAGATCACAAGACCTGCTTGCCGATAACGCTCCACGATTGTCGAGTCTTGAGTGGCGACGACGTCGGCAAATAGTTTGGAGCAATTGCTCGTGACAGTGCCGGCCATTTGCACTGAAACGTCCTTCAGTAAGAACGGCACGCCTTTTAGCGGGCCGTCGGGCAGTCCGGCAGCTATCGCACGGCGCGCCTCATCATCGTGGCGCTGGCTCAGTGCGTTGATCTGCGGGTCGATCACATTGCGCCGCGCAATAGCCGAATTCAGCAGTTCAGTGGGGCTAACCTCACCCCGCGCGACTAAATCGGTTAGAGCGATCGCGTCATAGCGTCGGTAATCTTCAAATGTAAGCATCGGTTCCCCTTCGTGCAACTCCGAATCTACCGGAGTCCTACTCGTCAATAAATGTTATTTCCGATATCATCTATTGACAAGTTGAAATTCTACTAACAAAATGAATCATCCGTTGCTGGTGTCAGCAACAGATTACCTTACCAATAAGGAAATTCGACATGAACACACCTTGGAAAGCTTTCAGCCGCAAAATTGGGCTTGGTTTTGCACTGGCCGCAGCTGCGGCGGCGTTTGTACCTGGCGCTGCTCAGGCGCAAAAGAGTATGTCGTGGGGCACCAGCGGGGACGTCGACACGATGGACGTGCACATCGCGGGAACTGTGGCCTCTTGGGCGATGTACCAAATGGTCTACGAGACTTTGTTGACCACCGACAAGGACCTCAACCTGCGCCCTGGCCTGGCTGAATCTTGGAAGCAGAATTCGCCAACGAGCTACACCCTCAGTCTGCGCCGCGATGCCAAGTGGTCGAACGGCAGGCCGCTGGTGGCCACTGATGTGGTCGGTAGTCTTGAGCGAATTAGCGGCATCGAAATGAACCCTGCGGGAGTCGCTGCCGCCAAGACCGACGAAGAGAAAAAGAAGGTGAGCAACCGGATTTCCTCCTACTGGTCACGCCAAATCGGCAGCATCAAGTCACTCACAGCAGTCGATGAGCATACTGTTCGAGTTGAGCTAGAAAAGCCGCACACGGCATTTCTGGCGGCCCTGGCCCATATCACTGCAGCGATCATCCCGATGAAAGAGTTCAAGGATGGTAGCTTTGACCCGACCCGTCAGCTGATGGGCTCCGGGCCATTCATGGTCAGCGTTCACAAGCCCAAGGAGAGTTGGAGTCTTGTGCGCAACCCGCACTACTGGCGCAAGGGCTACCCCAAGGTTGACACGCTAAACGTGTTGATCATCCCCGACGAAGCGGCACGGGTGGCCGCACTGCGTGACGGGCGAATCGAATATTCGTCGTTTGCTAACCCTGACATCGGCCGCCTTGTTGCTGGCGACAGCAACCTTTTCGTGACCTCCCAGAGTACGACGAACTATTTCCGAATGGACATCAATGCGCTGTCTGACAAGTCAGCCTTCAAGGACAAACGTGTGCGTCAGGCGGCGAGCCTGGCAATCGATCGTGATGCCATAGCCAACATTGTGTTTGCAGGTGCCTCCAAGCCTGACTACCCGGTACCGGGCGCCTTCGGAAAGTCCGCTTGCAAGGACCTGGATACTTACAAACTGTCGCGCGCCGAGCGCCTAGACAAAGCCCGCAAGCTGATCGCATCGACCGGTAAGGCGAGTGTGGACGTCGAACTGATCGCAAGCTCAGGCGACCCGGTCTATGCCCGCATAGCCCAATTGGTACAGCAGAACCTAAAGCCTGCGGGAATCAATGTCAAGATCCAACAAATGCCCGTGGCGGAGTATCTCGATAAAGTGTTCACCAAGGGCGATTTCGACGCCGCGTTATCTTGGCTTGCTGGCTACAGCGATCCGACTATGGTGATCGCCTGGTGGAATCCCAAGGTTGCTGGCTGGAACGCCGCATTCCATGAGTACGTGCCGCCATTGGCCGAGGCTCTAGAAAAAGTCCGAGGTGCTCCCGAGGGTGCAGTTCGCGATGGGCAATTGACCGAGATTTGTCGAATGATCGACGACGGCTCGAACATATTGGCACTCGTGAGCAAGGTTGACTTCATCGTTCACCGCAAAGACGCCATTGATATTCGCCTAGACCCCGTTTCCGGTTCTTCCAATACATACCAATATGTCGCAGAGTTTGCATCAAAGCGATAAGCCATCGACTCCAGACCTCTCACCTCCCAGGGTGAGGGTCACCTGGTGCCGGAATTGATGCGGCTCATTTATTTTCTAATTCCGCGGCTTGCGATCGCTGCATTGACGATGCTGGGCGTGTCGTCGCTGGTGTTTGTCTCGCTGCGACTGATTCCAGGTGGCTTTGCAGACGTCCTTCTTGGGCCGTTTACGACGCCTGAGGCGCGAGCCATGATCGAGGTCAAGTTCGGTCTCGATGAGTCGATCCCAGTCCAGTTCTTCAAGTGGCTTATTGCTTTGTTGCAGGGCGACTTCGGCACCTCCATGGTGACCCGCACGCCAGTCATCGATGAATTCCTACGCCGCGGACCAGTCACAGCCGAACTCGCGCTACTGACGTTTACGTTTGCGATCGGAATCGGGTTTCCGCTGGGTGTCTGGAGCGGGATCGCGGAGGGCAGTGGCTCCCCTAGGGCGAGTTTAGGGCGTATCGTCGGTGCGCTGGGCGCCAGCGTACCCGAGTTTGTGCTCGGGAGCGCTCTGATCTTTGTTTTCTCGCGCTGGTCGCTCGGACTAAAAGTCGGAGGTTTTGTCCCCTTTGGGGAAGACTTGTGGGGCAACCTAAGAACCATGATCCTACCGACAGCTTCGCTGGGCGTCTTCGGCATCGCCCTGATCTTGCGCACTACGCGTGATGCCGTGCTGCGCACAATGACAGAGGGGCATGTGCTGGCGGCCATTGGCCGCGGTCAGACACCGCTGTCCATCGTATGGAACCACGTGCTGCGAAACGCGTCGATCCCGATCATCACGGTGGCGGCCACCTATTTTGGTTTTCTGATGGGTGGTGCAGTTATCGCCGAAGTACTATTCTCTATCCCCGGGGTTGGCTACTACATCTTTAGCTCGCTCGAAGGGCGAGACTACGCTGTGGTTCAGGCCGGCGTGCTGCTCGCGGCCTTCATATTCGTCGCGCTGAACATGCTGGCCGACCTGGCCTATGCTGGCATTGATCCACGCATCGGGGCAAAGAGGACCCGTACATGAAACTGCGCAAGGCATCAAGGACCACCGGCGTTTTGCGCTTAGACAGGCTTGGGGTGTTCGGTCTGGTGGTCCTCGTGATACTTGTGTTCTTGGGCGCGGCCGGGCCATTCTTGCCCTTAGGAGATCCGACCGAAATCGGTGCTGGTCCACGACTCGGACCGCCAAGCCTGACATTCCCGTTTGGTAATGACGAATTGGGTCGAAGCGTCCTGCCGCGCGTCATCGAGGGCATCGGCTTTACCTTCCTGCTGTCCTCAGTGGCCGTAGCAGTCACCGCGATCATTGGCACCTTGCTAGGTATGGCTGCAGGCTATTTGCATGGTTTCTATGACGGCGTCATTTCCCGCATCGCCGACATATTATTCGCGTTCCCAGCACTGTTGTTTGGCCTTTTGGCCGCTGCTGTTCTGGGTCCAGGTAACGTCTCAGCCATCGTTGTGATTTCGACCGCTACCTTGCCGCTTTTCATCCGAGTCGTGCGCGCTGTAACTCTGTCGTTCGCCCAGCGTGAGTTCGTTCTCGCCGCAGTGGTGTCGGGTGCATCGACCTGGCGTGTGTTGTGGGTCCATCTGCTGCCCAACGTTTTGAGTGCGGCAATCGTCCAACTCACCTATGCGCTCTCAATTGGTATGCTAATCGAGAGCGGTTTGAGCTTTCTTGGGCTGGGCGTGCAACCGCCCAGCGCTTCACTGGGATCACTGCTGCGCTTAGGCAGCGTCTACCTGACCGTGTCACCCTGGCTGGTACTGGTACCGGGCCTAGTGCTTGCGCTAGCAATCATGTCGGTGAATCTGCTTGGCGACGCCATCCGTAATGCGCTTGAACCGCTTCGCGGAAGACCCTTGACGTGAGCGCCATCATCAACATCAGTGACCTTGTGGTGTCGTACCGTATGGACGGCGGCGACGTGTTCGCTCTCGATGGTGTTGATTTCACCATCACGCGAGGCGAACGCATCGGCATCGTCGGCGAGAGTGGCTCCGGGAAATCGACCTTGGGCATGGCGATCGGGCGCCTACTGGCACCTAATGCGCGCTTCTTACGTGGTGACATCCGTTTAGTTGGGAAATCGATCCTATCCTGTAGCGCCACCGAACTTCGGCAGATCCGCCGTGACAGCCTAGGCTTCGTCTACCAAAACCCGATGTCGGCACTGGATCCAACAATGCGCGTGGGGCGGCAGGTGGCTCTTGCGCTTCTTGGCACACCCAATGCGACTGCGATCGAAGCACTGCTTAGCCGCGTCGGCTTGCCTGATCCAGCTAGGGCGGCTTCCAGTTTCCCACACGAGTTGTCGGGCGGCATGGCGCAGCGTGTGGTCATTGCGCTGGCCATTGCGCGCGACCCGATCGTGCTGGTCGCCGATGAACCTACTGCATCGTTGGATGCATCGATTCAAGGCGTTATCCTAGATCTGTTAGCTTCGCTGCGTGACAGCATTGGCGCCACTCTGTTGATCCTGAGTCACGATTTGCGGATGGTGGCCAAGCGATGCGACCGGCTGGCCGTGATGTACGGCGGACGTATCGTCGAATCCGGACCCAGTCAGCAGGTATTTAGAGATCCTCGCCATCCTTATACCCGTGCGCTGATCAAGGCCGCCGCCGGTAACGAGGGGCCTGATGACAAGTTGGAGCCGATCCCAGGCGTTCCTGCGGTGTTACATGGCGAATCTCGCAATTGTGCGTACGTCGAGCGCTGCGAGTTCGCGCAAGCGCTCTGTCATCAAGAAAGGCCAGAAGTACAGGTGGTCGACGGTCGTGCGATAACCTGCCATTTTGCGCTTTCAGGCCTGGTGCGGTCGGCCCCAGTTGGGGCCTCACTACTGTGAACGCTGCATCTCCCACTATCGAAATGTGCGCGGTCGGTGTAACCTATCGCAAAGGTCTACTCGGCCGACAGATCGCTGCAGTGGCGGTGAAACACGTGGACTTGACCATTGCACGTGGCGAGACACTGGGCCTGGTTGGGGAATCCGGTTGTGGCAAGACGACACTGGCGCGCGTTGCCTTGGGTTTGGTAGAACCCACACAAGGCAGTTTGCACTTTGAAGGCCAGCCGTTTAATCCAAAAGTACGCCAAGAGGGCGCCCTTGCCGTAGTTTTTCAGCATCCGGAGTGGGCGCTGAACCCGCGCCTTAAATGCGGCACGTCGGTTGTCGAGCCGCTGGTGGTGCGTGGTCTGCGTGATCCCCAGGAACGCAATGATCGTGTTCAGAAAATGCTCGGAGAAGTTGGCCTCGACGGCGCTCTCGCAGAACGGTTTCCTGGCGAACTATCGGGTGGACAGCGTCAGCGAATGGCGATCGCTCAGGCGCTCATCACGCAACCCCGCTTTGTTGTGTTCGACGAAGCGGTTAGCGCGCTCGATGTTTCAGTGCAGAGCCAGATCCTGAATCTGATACGTCGGCTGCAGGCAGAGCATGGGTTTGCCGCGATGTTTATCTCGCATGATCTTGCAGCCACCCGCTACGTTTCGCATCGCATCGCCGTGATGCGTAACGGGGAGTTCGTTGAAGTCGCTGCGGCACGCAAGTTTTACTCCCAGCCAGAACATCCTTACAGCCAGGCCTTGTACTCAACTATTTCCGGGCAGACCGGCACCACCGCATGACTCCCTTCTCCATTGCCATTTTGCAGTTGACGCTACCCAATGCGGACAATCGCGACACCATTGAACAAGAGGTGGGCACTGTGCTGGCGCGATTTCCTTGGGTGCAAATGGTGTTGCTGCCCGAACTGGCAAGTTTTGGCCCTTCGCTAGCCCACGCCGAGGCATTGCCTGGGATCACAGAACAGCGCTATCAAAATCTGGCTCGCAAGCTAGGTATCTGGCTTATCCCGGGATCGCTATACGAGCGCCACGATGGACGGTTCTACAACACAGCCCCGGTGATCGACCCGCAAGGTACAGTTGTTGCGCGTTACCGCAAGATATTCCCCTTCCTTCCCTATGAAGCAGGTGTGTCCAACGGCACCGAGCTATGCCTATTCGATGTGCCGGAGGTCGGACGCTTCGGCTTGTCGATCTGTTACGACCAGTGGTTTCCGGAGGTGTCGCGCGGTCTCGCCTGGCGAGGCGCCGAAGTCATTCTTCACCCGACCATGACGACCACAACCGACCGCGCCCAAGAGCTGGTGCTTGCGCAGGCCAACGCCATCACAAATCAGTGCTTCTTTGTCGACGTAAATAATGCCGGCGCGCTAGGCAACGGTCGATCAATCATCGTTGGGCCAGATGGTGACGTGTTGCACCAGGCTGGCGAGCAAACCGAATTTATTCCGATCACGATTGATCTCGATCGGGTTCGTCACTCCCGTAACCACGGGTTCAAGGGCCTAGGGCAGATGCTGAAATCGTTTCGTGACACCGAGGTGGATTTCCCGTGGTACGACCCTGCATTACGTGCATCCGAATCGCTGCGGGACTTGGGGCCCCTCTACCTGCCGCGCCGTCCATGATTAGCTGGGCTCGCTTTGTGCTCGTAGCGCTTCTCGCATGCGTGGCGCACGCCTTCGCCCAAGCGTCAATCGATTACGAGCTAGCAAGAACCTTTGAGAAGGGCCGCGTCCATGCACGGATCGATGGGGTCCTGCGGGACATACAAGTCTCGCAGGCCTTGGAACTGCTTCCCATGCTGCCACTTGGCACGTTTCGCGGCGTGGTGGTTTATCTGCACGGTTGCGACGGCATCAATACCCTGAGCGTGAAAACGGCAGATCTGCTTGCCATACAGGGCTTTATTGTGTTTATGCCGGACAGCTTTGCTCGAATAAGCAAACCGGTCAGTTGCCAGCCATCGCTTTATCTTGGGGGATTGCACCGCGAGGTTCTTTCTTGGCGCCACGCCGAGGCCGATTACGCAATCAAACGTTTGAAGGCGCTGCCCACTATGGATGCTTCCAAGCTCATACTCATGGGATTAAGTGAAGGTGCAATCGCTACAGCCACCTATGTCGGCGAGCCGATTGCCGCAAGAATCATTGAAGGCTGGAGTTGCCATTCTGGGTGGCCAGAATACAGTGGATTGCGAGCACCGCCCGATGAGCCGACACTGGCAATAAGTTCGGAAAATGATCCGTGGTTTCAAAAGCCAGAACTGCGCGGCGAATGCGGCGCATATATCGGCTCACCCTCAGCGCTGCGTCGTTCCATGGTTTTTCGAGCGCCCCATCCAGCTGCCTCTGCGCATGACTTGATGTGGAATGCCGACGCGCGTCGATTGGTGTTTGAATTTCTTGGCACTGTAACCAGCAAAAGCCCTTAATTTGCAGCACAGAGGAGTCAGACTTTCAGTCGATTCAGACCACACCATCGCGCGATGAATAGTGCCAGCACTGCGGTAACCTCCTGCAGACTCGTCAGCGATACCCATTCATCAACACCGTGAATATTTGCGCCTTGGGGGCCGTAACAGGTAGAGGGAATATTCCCGTAAAGGTGAAAGAAGCGCACATCAGTGGTCGCGGTAGAAGCTCGAAGTGTCGCGGCCTGCCCGACGATGTCCTGATGGCACTGCAGTAGCTCGCGCATTGCCGGCTGCTGCATGTCGACTACTAGTCCTTCGGCCTGGAAGCCCTGGTAAGTCACCTCATAGCTCACACTTTGGCGTTGCGGATGCGCTTCAAGCGCGGCCTTAAGCAATATTTCGACCTGGTCACGCACTTGCGCTGGCTTTAAGCCAGGATAAAAGCCCAATCGCATGTCTACGCGGCAATGGGTAGGAACTGACGAAGTCCATTCACCTCCGCTAATACGCCCGAGATTGAAGTTAACTGGGTGTTCATGCTCGCGGTAGTGAGCATGCCGCGCAGCCGGTAAGTTCCATGCGGTCTCCAATTCGCGCAACTTTTCGACCAGGTAGTTGGCAAAAGCAATCGCTGCAACACCTTTGTGGGCCGAAGCTGCATGAACCGGAATGCCGTAGACGTCAATGGTCAACCACATCACACCCATCTGACTTGTCAAAAATCCAAGCGGCTCAGGGATCAACGCTGCGTCGGCCGTATAGCCTTCCAGCAGACAGGCCAACGCCCCGTTGCCAGTGCACTCTTCCTCCACGACGGATTGAAGATAAACCGTTGCGGCAGGTTCATACCCCATGCGCTTGACCGCCCGCATGGCCATTGTGTAGGCTACGATCCCGGCCTTCATGTCGGCAGCTCCTCGTCCATAGAGGCGGTCGCCATTGACCCAAGGCTCGAAGGGCGGTCGCGTCCACAGTCGTTCAGCACCAACCGGAACCACGTCGATGTGACCATTGAGAATCAGGGACTTCCCGCGTACTAGACCTACAGGCTGATGAATTCCGACAATATTGTGTCGGCCTTCATAAGAAATAATAGAAGGGGAATAGCCAGGATGGTCGCGAATCTTCTGCTCATCAATGGCAAATTCGTGGACAAGAAGACCATCTCGCTCGAATTCGCAGCGCATCACATCCTGCGCTAGTTTTTCATTCCCAAGCAGCGACGGTTGGTAGACAAGCTGGCAAAGCAGTTCAATCGCCTCATCGCGCTGTAAATTCACTGCCTCAATGATCTGTTGCTCATTTGGCGAGTTTGCAGAAGAGCTATTCATCGTTGAGATTTTGTCATATAACTATTCCCGTGTATCGATCCGTACTGACCTGCTCACCAAAAACCGTATTGGCTACTCTTCCAAGAATTCCTTGATGGGGTCTGATGCGGAGGCAAGTCTGGGTCGGAAGTTGCGTTCCAAAGAGTTACTCGGAGTTCTTGGCGCTCAATTCACTAGACGGTTGCTCAACAGGCGAACCTGCGTGGGCGTCAACCGGGTGTCAAAAACGCCCTACAGCGGCTGATCTCCTGGCTGGGCTGGGCTGAGTAGCTGGGCGGGTGCGTGATGCACAAAAAGCTCCTGGAAAAGTTGTATTGACATTGGCAACTGCATGGGCAGCTCTCCCAAACCATGCGCTTAGCCCATGCCCCCAGTGTGGAATACGGGGTCAGATTCCAATTAGCCCCCGACGCACCAAGGTGACACGGCTCACCTCTCTCCTTCCGACCCTTCGTGGTTCGACAGGTGTTGCGCCAGGTTTTGATGAAAATGCACGATCGCTTTTTCAAAATGTCCAAAAGTAAGGTGCTGGTTGGCTTTAGTGCCCAGGGTCTCTTGAATGGCGCAAGCAGTCTCGCGGTCTTCATCAAAACCCGCAGCTTTCACGAAATCTGCATCTCGTTTCGCTTCTTCAAAATCGGTTGTCGCCCCGGCAGAGGTCTTGTTCGTTGCTCGGTAAATCAATATTTGCGTGCGAGTGGGACTGATGGGTTCAAAGATGGTTACCGTTGAATGCTTCGAGAGAATGGAAACAGCAACATTCGGGAAAAGCTGATACACGGAGGTAACCATCCCTTCCATGCGCCGATCTTTGGGATCCACCTCGCGAAGCTTTTCGATGCGCTGAAACGGGAAAACAACACGGGTGTGGCAACCGAAACTCTCAACCACATTGATGTTGTCGAACCCATAGGGGTAAAAGCTCTTCTTGTGGAGCGCCTTGATGTGATATCCCTCCATGGTGGTTTCAGCGAGCAATTTCCAGTTCGTATCATCGGTGTATTCGCTTTGATCGAAATACGCTTGTTGCTCAGAAAATAGGTCCGGCACAATTTCAAGCATAGAAGCATCCACCGGGCCACCCTGATTGACGTAGACCAGTCCTCCTTTCTCCGTTGCGCCAACTTCAACGAGACCGTTGTCCTTCAACTCCACGCCGGGGAAGCCTGCGCGCCCGGGTATGTGTTTGAGTTCGCCCTCAAGGCCGTAAGTCCAAGCGTGATAGGGACACACAAACGCGCGAGCACACCCACTGTTTTTGGCCACTTGCATGCCGCGGTGTCGGCAGCCGTTGATGAACGCCCTGACCTTGCCGTCGTCCCCCCTGACCACGAGCAGTGGCGTACCCGCGGCCTTCCTCGCGACATAACTGCCTTTGTCTGGGAGCATCGCTGAAAGACAAAACACCACGGGCAAGCTTCGTAACAATGCAATTTCGGATTCGAAACGTTCTTGAGATAAATAGCTAGCCACGGGCTCTTTCCAAACGGTATCTCCAAGATCCGTGGTTTTATTATCAATGTGATCAAATATTCGCTCCAGTATTTTTTGTTCACTGAGGAGCGGGATTTTGGTGTTCATAGATATATCCATTAAATACAAGGATAACTTTGTGGAGGGCTAAAGAAGCAACGTGAACCGCCTCGGCTTTCGTGGAGGCCGGTTGGTTTAAGTCAGGTCGCCGCCATTGGGGTCTGACTGGCGAATTGTCGATACTAGATTGCCTCAGCTTCTGCCGGCGGGATGTATCCGATGTGACAGAGCAGTCTGTGATCGTTGAACCAGGACACCTATTCCAGGGGGTGATAGCTATGGAAAAACTTAGTTGTCAGCTGCAAACGAGGTCGGAAAAAATGTGTCTGCAAGAACTAATTGCAACGACCTCATAGATGAGGTTGAATTTAACCAGCTGGTTCAGAAAATCTGTCTGCGCAGCTCTCGTCGGGAGCAAATCCCACAATGACGGCAAAGTGGACCCATAGCGGTCAACAAGTAGACTTCCGGGGACGACTGCAATCGCTGCATCACCGCAACCCATGCCAGCGCAGCAACCATCGGCATTGGGCCGGGAGTTGCCTTCCAATTGATTTCTTTATGCATTTTCTGTGCAACTCACAAAGCCGTTGCTCAACAGGCGAATCTGCATGGGCGTCAAGCGGGTGTCAAAAACGCCCTACAGCGGCTGATCTCCACAAATGGCTGGGCCGAGTAGCTGGACTCGTGCGCGATGCGCAAAAAAACCTCTCCAAAAGTTGCATTGGCATTGGCAGTTGCATGAACGGCGTGCCCTTTGCGCCCGGTCCCCCCATGCCCCAAGCGGGCCTCAAATCAGCCCTATAGCGCGTCATGTTGAGATTTGCTAGCGCTGCTTGCTGGAAAACGGCGATGCGGACGGTGTCTGAACTTGATCTTGAACCGTCGTTTTTTTGACCACAGAAAAACCCACCAACATGCAGAGGTCAGAGGATAGAACTGAGATAGATTTTGAGAGGGAAAACCTATGAATTCAGTAAGAAAAATCTAACAAAAGTAGTAAACCCGGTATTTACTACTTTTGGACATAAAAAAAGCACCAAGAATCGCTTCTAAGTGCTTGATTTATAACCATAAAAAATGGTGGGCAGTACAAGTTTCGAACTTGTGACCCCTGCAGTGTGAATGCAGTGCTCTACCCCTGAGCTAACCGCCCTGAATTGCGTTCAGGAAAGTCCGCGAGTATACGGTCTTTTCCGACGGATTCAGGCGTGCAGACGCCAAGTTGTCTGAGCGCTGCTCGATTTGTCGATTTCGGTCAGCACCGTGGCGTGGGCGGCGAGCTCCTGTTCGTTGGCCGATATCACTGGCAAGGCCAGGGTTTGCAAGTCCACATGCTCCAGCACAACACCCGGCTCGTCTGCGTTGGAAGACTCGATCAGCAAGGCGTCTTGCCCGCGCGTCATGTTGATGTAAACGTCGGCCAGCAGCTCAGCGTCCAGCAGTGCGCCATGCAGGCTGCGCCCCGAGTTGTCCACTTCCAGCCGCGAGCACAGGGCGTCGAGGCTATTGCGCTTGCCGGGGTACATCTCCTTGGCCATGACCAGGGTGTCGAGCACGCCGCTGACAAAGTCTTTGAGCGGCGGGCGCCCCAGCAGTGACAGCTCTTTGTTCAAAAACCCCAGGTCAAAAGGTGCGTTGTGGATGATCAGCTCGGCGTCGCTGACAAAGTTCAAAAACTCGTCAGCCACTGCAGCAAAGCGGGGTTTGTCCCGCAAGAAATCGGTCGTGATGCCGTGGATGCGCAGCGCCTCTTCGTGGCTATCGCGGTCCGGGTTCAAGTACAGGTGCAGGGTTTTGCCGGTGAGCTTGCGGTTGAACAGCTCGACGCAGCCAATTTCAATCACCCGGTCGCCCTGGTCGGGGTATAGGCCAGTGGTCTCAGTATCTAAAAATATTTGGCGCATGGTTGATTTTGCCGCAGCAGCTCCGGCCTAATGGTTTTCTTTAGCGTGGTTGATCGAATACTTGGGTATTTCCACCGTCACGTCCTGCTGCGCCAGGATAGTCTGGCAGCTCAGGCGCGAGTTGGGCTCTAGGCCCCAGGCGCGGTCGAGCAAGTCTTCTTCCTCGTCTTCAGCTGGATTTAGCGATGCCAAACCGGCGCGCACGATGACGTGGCAGGTGGTGCAGGCGCAGCTCATGTCGCATGCGTGTTCGATGGCAATGTGGTTTTCCAGCAGCGCCTCGCAAATGGAGGTGCCCGCGCTGGCGCTAATTTCAGCCCCCTGCGGGCAGTATTCGGGGTGGGGCAGTATTTTGATGGTCGGCATGGTGCGCTCTCGCAGTGGTGAAACAGTGAAGGCGGGTTAAAGAGCCGCAATGTTTTTGCCTGACAGGGCCTGGGCTATGCCCCGGTTCATGCGCTGGGCGGCAAAGGCTTCGGTGGCTTGGGCAAGAGTCTTGTTATGGGCTTCAATAGCGGCAGCGTCGTCGCTGGGGGCCACAGCCCGCAAGGCGTCCATGGCAGCGTCTATGGCCTGGCGCTCGGCGCCTTGCAGCAAATCGCCATCGGCGTCGAGCGCGCTTTGGGTGGCCAGCAACATGCGCTGGGCATCTACCCGCGCCTCGACCACCGAGCGCGCGCGCATATCAGCCTCGGCGGTGCTAAAGCTGCTTTGCAACATGTCAGCAATCTGCGCGTCGCTCAGGCCGTAAGAGGGTTTGACTTCGATTTTTGCTTCCACGCCGCTGACCTGCTCGCGCGCGGCCACGCTGAGCAAGCCGTCAGCGTCCACGGTAAACGTCACGCGGATGCGCGCGGCGCCTGCCACCATGGGCGGAATGCCGCGCAGCTCAAAGCGCGCCAGGCTGCGGCAGTCGGCCACCAGGTCGCGCTCGCCTTGCACCACGTGCAGCGCCAGCGCCGTTTGGCCGTCCTGGTAGGTGGTGAAGTCTTGCGCCATGGCAGTAGGAATGGTCTGGTTGCGGGGCACGATGCGCTCCACCAGGCCGCCCATGGTCTCCAGCCCCAGCGACAAGGGAATCACATCGAGCAGTAGCAAATCGTTAGCCGAAGCGTTGCCCGCCAACTGGTTGGCCTGAATGGCCGCGCCCAGCGCCACCACCTCGTCGGGGTTGAGGTTGGTCAAGGGCGTTTGGCCAAAAAACTCGCCCACCACGGTGCGGATGTGGGGCATGCGGGTGGAGCCGCCCACCATGACCACACCTTGGATGTCATCTTTGCCCATGCCGCTGTCACGCAGCACACGGCGCACCGCCTGCACAGTGCGTGCGGTCAAGATGGCGGTGGCCGCTTCAAACTCGCTGCGGTTGACCGACAGGTCAATGCGACCCACCGACAAATCAAGCTCCACCGGCGCGATTTCGCTGTCGGACAAGGCCTCTTTGCAGGCGCGGGCAGCGGCCAACAACTGGGCCTGGTCTTCTTGGCTGGACACTTGAAGCGGCGTCTGCGCCACTATCCAATCGGCCAGCGCCCGGTCGTAATCGTCGCCACCCAAGGCCGAATCGCCACCCGTGGCAAGCACCTCAAACACACCCACGCTCAGGCGCAGGATGGAAATATCAAAAGTGCCGCCGCCCAGGTCGTAGACCGCATAAACCCCCTCAGACGCGTTGTCCAGGCCGTAGGCGATGGCAGCCGCCGTGGGCTCATTGATCAGGCGCAAGACATTCAGGCCGGCAAGTTGAGCCGCATCTTTGGTGGCCTGGCGCTGGGCGTCGTCAAAGTAGGCGGGCACGGTGATGACTGCGCCGTAGACATCGTCGTTAAAACTGTCTTCGGCGCGAAAGCGCAGCGTGGCGAGTATTTCGGCGCTCACTTCCACTGGGCTTTTTTCACCGGCAATCGTACGCACCTTGACCATGCCCGGCGTGGCCACCAGGCTATAGGGCAAGCGCTCGGCGTGCGCGATATCGGCCAGGCCACGACCCATCAGGCGCTTGACCGAGGCGATGGTGTTGCCAGGGTCGCTGGTTTGCTGCGCCAGTGCGTCATAGCCAATTTGGCGGCGTTGGGCGTCCAGGTAGCGCACCACGCTGGGCAAAATTACGCGGCCCTGGGCGTCGGGCAGGCACTCAGCCACGCCATTACGCACCGCGGCCACCAGCGAATGCGTAGTGCCCAGGTCAATGCCAACGGCCAGGCGCCGCGCGTGGGGGTTGGGCGACTGGCCCGGCTCGGAAATTTGTAAAAGCGCCATGGTGCAGTTTATTCAAGCGCGTCTAGGCGCTGGTTCAGGTCGTGGGCAAATTTGTCAATAAACATCAGGCAGCGCACCGGCAGCACGGCAGCGGCAAAGTCGTGCTGCACGTCCAGCGCCTGCGCGCACGCGTGTAGCAAGACTTTTTTCGTGGCCTGCACCGACGCCATCAGCGCCTCCAGCTCAGCCAGGGTGTGTGACTCGTCCAGGGCTTCGCGCCACTCGATTTGCTGCACCAAGAAGCTACCGGGCATGGCGGTGTTGCTGTGCGCGTTGATGGGCTGGCCATGCAGTTCGCATAAGTAGGCGGCGCGAGTGAGCGGGTCTTTGAGGCGCCGGTAGGCCTCATTGATACGCACCGACCACTGCATGGCCACGCGCTGGGCCGCCGCACCTTGGGCGGCAAACTTGTCTGGGTGGGCCTGGGCTTGCAGGCGCTTCCACTGCGCATCAATCGCGACGCTCTCCTGGGTAAACTGCGGCGTCAGGCCAAACAGCACAAAGTCGTCAGTTTGCAGATTCACAGGAAAACGATCACACCCGGAAAGATTCGCCGCAGCCGCACTTGTCGCGCTCGTTGGGGTTGTTAAAGCGGAAGCCCTCGTTCAGGCCTTCGCGCACAAAGTCGAGCTCGGTGCCGTCGATGTAAGCCAGGCTTTTAGGATCCACCAGCACCTTGACCCCGTGCCCTTCAAACACCACGTCTTCGGGGGTAAGTTGGTCTACGTATTCAAGCTGGTAGGCCAGGCCCGAACAACCCGTGGTTCTGACACCCAGGCGCACACCTACACCCTTGCCACGCTTGCTCAGGTAGCGGGTGACGTGCCGCGCTGCGGCTTCGGTCAGGGAAACAGCCATATCAGTTAAGGTGTTTTTTCTTGTAATCGTCCACCGCCGCCTTGATGGCGTCTTCGGCCAGGATGGAGCAGTGAATTTTGACCGGCGGCAAGGCCAGTTCTTCGGCAATTTGGCTGTTTTTCAGGGCAGCGGCTTCATCCAGGGTTTTGCCCTTGACCCATTCTGTGACCAGCGAGCTTGATGCAATCGCCGAGCCGCAGCCGTAGGTCTTGAAACGCGCGTCCTCAATCACGCCGGTCAAGGGGTTGACTTTGATCTGCAGCTTCATTACGTCGCCGCAGGCTGGGGCGCCCACCATGCCAGTGCCCACGGAGTCATCGCCTTTTTCAAAGCTGCCGACGTTGCGGGGGTTTTCGTAGTGGTCGATCACTTTTTCGGAATAAGCCATTGCGTTGTTACCTCTTCAATACAGATAAATCTGGGAAATCTGGGCGCAGTGCGGTCAGTGCGCCGCCCACTGGATGGTGGAGATGTCGATGCCTTCTTTGTACATGTCCCACAAAGGGCTTAAATCGCGCAGCTTGGCGACATTGAGCTTGATGGTCTCCACGGCGTAGTCAATCTCCGCCTCGGTGGTCCAGCGGCCAATCGTCATGCGCAGGCTGCTGTGCGCCAGCTCGTCGCTGCGGCCCAGGGCACGCAGTACATAGCTGGGCTCCAGGCTGGCCGAGGTGCAGGCTGAACCGCTGCTCACCGCCAAGCCCTTGATGCCCATGATGAGCGACTCGCCCTCCACATAGTTAAAGCTCATGTTCAGGTTGTGCGGCACGCGCTTTTCCAGGTTGCCGTTAATGAACACCTGCTCTACGTCTGCCAAACCTGCCAGCATGCGGTCGTGCAAGGCACGGATGCGAACGTTCTCGGACGCCATTTCTTCATTGGCAATGCGGTAGGCCTCGCCCATGCCCACGATCTGGTGCGTGGGCAAGGTGCCGCTGCGCATGCCGCGCTCGTGGCCGCCACCGTGCATTTGGGCTTCCAGCCGGATGCGCGGCTTGCGGCGCACAAACAGGGCGCCAATGCCTTTGGGGCCATAGGTTTTGTGCGAGGTCAGGCTCATCAAATCCACCGGCATTTGCGACAGGTCAAAGGCCACCCGGCCGGTGGCTTGCGCCGCGTCCACATGAAGAATCACGCCGTTTTCGCGGCAAACCGTGCCAATGGCCTCGATGTCCTGGATCACGCCGATTTCGTTGTTAACAAACATGACGCTGGCCAAAATCGTGTCCGGGCGAATGGCGGCCTTGAAGACCTCCAAGTCCAACATTCCGTCCTCTTGCACGTCGAGGTAGGTGACCTCAAAACCCTGGCGCTCCAGCTCGCGGCAGGTGTCGAGTACGGCTTTGTGCTCGGTTTTCACCGTAATCAGGTGCTTGCCCTTGCCCTTGTAAAAGTGCGCGGCGCCTTTGATCGCCAGGTTGTTGGACTCGGTGGCACCCGAAGTCCACACGATTTCGCGCGGGTCGGCGCCGATCAGAGATGCCACTTGTTCGCGCGCTTTCTCTACTGCCTCTTCAGCCTCCCAGCCCCAGGCGTGGCTGCGCGAGGCAGGGTTGCCAAAGTGAGTGCGCAACCAGGGCACCATGGCGTCGACCACCCGCTCATCGCAAGGGTTGGTAGAGCTGTAGTCCATGTAAATCGGAAAGTGGGGAGTGGAGTCCATAACAGTCTGGTCAAAAACGTTGAAACAAAAAAGGGGTCAGGCTTTCGAGAAAGCATTGCCCAAGGCGAACACCGAGTTCGGCGCGTTAATACGGATGGGCTGCGACACGGGCATCGCCGAGATTGCGCGTTTGATGCTTGGCTTTTCTTCAACCTGCAATCCCTTCGCCAATTGGTCGTCCACCAGCTTTTGTAAGGTGACTGAGGTCAAAAAGTCCACCATACGTTGGTTGAGCGTGGCCCACAGGTCATGCGTCATGCAGCGACTGCCCTCGCCCAAGCAGTTTTCTTTGCCACCGCACTGGGTGGCGTCAATGGGTTCGTCCACCGAAACAATGATTTCTGCCACCGTGATCTCGGAGGCCTTGCGCGCCAGGGTGTAACCGCCGCCAGGGCCACGGGTGGATTCGACCAACTCATTGCGGCGCAGCTTGCCAAATAGCTGCTCCAAGTAAGACAAGGAAATTTGCTGGCGCTGGCTGATGGCCGCCAGGGTGACCGGGCCGCCGCTTTGGCGCAGGCCCAGATCAATCATGGCGGTAACGGCAAAACGGCCTTTGGTGGTGAGACGCATCGCAAACTCCTAGAGACGGGTTTAATTGACTAACGAGAGTCAGTATACCCAACGTCCTACTGTTTTACTCGGATAAATAGACTGTACGGTCACAAAATAATTTCACGCCCAGTCTTAGCCCGATTTCAGGGGCAAGACCACGATATTGTCCAGGCCCGGCGCGCCAAAGGCTTGCGCCTTCAGAATGCCCAGCTGGTCGCGCACACGGGCTGCTTTTTCGAACTCCAGGTTGCGGGCGTGCTCCATCATGAGCTTTTCCAGGCGCTTGATTTCACGTGAAATGTCCTTTTCGCTCATATCTTCCACCTGGGCACGCTGCAAGGCGTCGCGCTCCAGGCGCTCGGCTTCCTTGCCCGCTTTTTCGCTGTACACGCCGTCAATCAGGTCGCGCACCTTTTTCACGATGGCGCGCGGCGTGATGCCGCGCTCCAGGTTGTGGGCCACTTGCTTTTTGCGCCGCCGCTCGGTCTCGCCGATGGCGCGGGCCATCGAGTCGGTAATTTTGTCGCCATACAGAATCGCCCTGCCCTCCAGATTGCGGGCGGCGCGGCCTATGGTCTGAATCAGCGAGCGCTCTGAGCGTAAAAAGCCTTCTTTGTCCGCGTCCAGAATCGCCACCAGCGAAACCTCGGGAATATCCAGGCCCTCGCGCAGCAGGTTGATACCCACCAGCACGTCAAAGGTGCCCAGGCGCAGGTCGCGCAAGATTTCCACCCGCTCCACCGTGTCCACGTCGCTGTGCAGGTAGCGCACTTTGACGCCGTTGTCGCTCAAATAGTCGGTAAGTTGCTCGGCCATGCGCTTGGTCAGGGTGGTAATCAGCACGCGCTCGTTTTTCTCGACACGGATGCGAATTTCCTGCAGCACGTCGTCCACCTGCGTCGTGGCGGGACGCACCTCCACCTCGGGGTCCACCAGGCCGGTGGGGCGCACCAGTTGCTCCACCACCTGGCCGGTGTGGTCTTTTTCCCATTGGGCGGGCGTGGCGGATACAAAAATGGCCTGGCGCATCTTGGTCTCAAATTCTTCAAATTTGAGCGGCCGGTTGTCCAGCGCGCTGGGCAAGCGAAAGCCGTACTCCACCAGGGTCGTTTTGCGCGAGCGGTCGCCGTTGTACATGCCGCCAAACTGGCCGATCAGCACGTGGCTCTCATCCAAAAACATCACCGAGTCCTTGGGCAGGTAGTCGGTCAGCGTGGCCGGTGGCGCGCCTGGGGCGCTGCCGGCCAAATGGCGCGAGTAGTTCTCAATACCTTTGCAGTGACCCACTTCCGACAACATTTCCAGATCGAAGCGAGTGCGCTGCTCCAAGCGCTGGGCTTCGACAAGCTTGCCCTGGCCCACAAATTCCTTGAGCCGGTCGGCCAGCTCGATCTTGATGGTTTCCACCGCCATCAGCACCTGCTCGCGCGGTGTGACGTAGTGGCTGCTGGGGTAGACGGTAAAGCGCGGAATCTTCTGACGAATCCGCCCGGTCAGCGGGTCAAACAACTGCAATGACTCAATCTCGTCGTCAAACAACTCCACTCGGATCGCCATCTCAGAGTGCTCGGCCGGAAAGATGTCAATCGTGTCTCCGCGCACCCGAAAAGCGCCGCGCGAAAAATCAATGTCATTTCGCTGGTACTGCATGCGCACCAGCTGAATGATCATGTCGCGCTGACCGAGCTTGTCTCCGGTGCGCAGCGTCATCACCATCTTGTGGTAGGCCTCGGGCTGGCCAATGCCGTAGATGGCTGACACCGTGGCCACGATCACCACGTCGCGGCGCTCCAACACGCTTTTGGTACAGGACAGTCGCATTTGCTCGATGTGCTCGTTGATGGCCGAGTCTTTTTCAATAAACAGGTCGCGCTGGGGCACATAGGCCTCGGGCTGGTAGTAGTCGTAGTAGCTGACGAAATACTCCACCGCATTTTTGGGAAAAAACTCCCGAAACTCGCTGTAAAGCTGGGCCGCCAGCGTTTTGTTGGGCGCAAACACAATCGCCGGGCGCCCGAGGCGGGCAATCACATTGGCCATGGTGAAGGTCTTGCCCGAGCCGGTAACGCCCAGCAGGGTTTGAAACACCTCGCCGTCGTTCACGCCTTCGACCAGCTTGTCGATCGCTTCGGGCTGGTCACCGGCCGGCGGGTAAGGCTGGTACAGCTCAAAGGGCGAATTGGGAAAAGAGACGAAGGTGCCCGGCAGGGCCGGGACGGCAACTTCAACAAGTTCAGACATAGAAAGCAGCAAATGAAGAGGCGTTGAGCTTAGCCGAGGTGCCAACCCGCCGCGCGGACCGCTCGCCAGCGCCAGCTTGGTCAGGCAAGTTCACTGTGGGCGCGGCGGTAAGATCAATGGGTTGTTGCGGCATACTTTTCCACCGCGTTTTTCTTGGCCCCCCTTCAGGACTTCTCCATGTCTCTCTTTTCCGCAGTCGAAATGGCGCCCCGCGACCCCATCTTGGGTCTGAACGAACAATTTAACGCCGACACCAACCCAAACAAGGTCAACCTCGGCGTGGGCGTGTATTTTGACGACCAGGGTAAGCTGCCCTTATTGCAATGCGTGCAGGCGGCTGAAAAGACCATGATGTCCACCCCCACCGCCCGCGGCTATTTGCCCATCGACGGCATTGCCGCCTATGACGCAGCCGTCAAAGGCCTGGTATTTGGCACCGATTCAGAGCCTGTCGCATCTAGTCGGGTCGCCACGGTGCAAGCCATTGGCGGCACCGGCGGACTAAAAATTGGCGCCGACTTCCTCAAGCACCTTCGCCATGACGCCAAGGTGCTGATTTCGGACCCCAGCTGGGAAAACCACCGCGCCCTGTTCACCAACGCCGGTTTTGTAGTGGACACCTACGCCTATTACGACGCGGCCAAACGCGGCGTCAACTTCGAGGGCATGCTTGCCAGCCTGAACGCTGCTGCCGCTGGCACCGTGGTCGTGTTGCACGCCTGCTGCCACAACCCCACAGGCTACGACATCACAGCCACACAATGGGACCAGGTGGTGGAGGTGGTCAAGGCCCGCAACCTAAGCGCTTTCCTGGACATGGCTTACCAAGGCTTTGGCCACGGCATTGACGAAGACGGCGCGGTGATCGCCAAATTTGTGGCCGCGGGCTTAAGCTTTTTGGTCTCCACCTCGTTTTCCAAGAGCTTTAGCCTGTACGGCGAGCGCGTGGGCGCCTTATCGGTTCTATGTGAAAACAAGGAAGAAGCAGCCCGCGTACTCAGCCAGCTCAAGATCGCCATCCGCACCAACTATTCCAACCCGCCCATCCACGGAGGCGCGATTGTGGCCGCCGTGTTGGGCAACCCCGAACTGCGTGCGTTGTGGGAAAAGGAACTCGGCGAAATGCGTGTGCGCATCAAAGCCATGCGCCAAAGCCTGGTCGAAGGCCTCAAAGCCGCGGGCGTGACGCAGGACATGGGCTTTATCACCACCCAAATCGGCATGTTTAGCTACTCCGGCCTGAACAAAGACCAGATGGTGCGTCTGCGCAATGAATTTGGCGTTTATGGCACCGACACCGGCCGCATGTGTGTGGCCGCGCTCAACAGCAACAACATCGCCTACGTCTGCGCGGCAATAGCCAAAGTCATGTAATTCAGGGCTCAGGGGCGTTGGACAGCAGCAAGTTAATGCTGTTATATTGCACTGCAACATTTTTAACCAGGACATAGCATGCTCTACCAGCTTTACGAGACCCAACGCGCCCTTATGGAGCCGTTCTCCGATTTGGCTAGATTTGCCGCCAAATCTTTGTCCAACCCCTTGTCACTGGTGGGTCAGAGCCCATTTTCCCAGCGCCTGTCGGCCAGCTACGACTTGATGCACCGCTTGGCAAAAGACTATGAAAAGCCCGAATTTGGCCTGCGCACCGTTGATGTCGATGGCGTTGAAGTGGCCGTGCACGAGCGCATTGACCTGAAAAAACCGTTTTGTGACCTGATCCGCTTCAAGCGCCTGACCGACGACTCGGCCACGCTGGACAAAATCAAAGACCAGCCCGTGGTGCTGATCGTGGCTCCCCTGTCAGGACACTACGCTACGCTGCTGCGTGACACCGTCAAAACCATGCTCCAGGACCACAAGGTCTACATCACCGACTGGAAAAATGCCCGTCTGGTGCCCATGAGCGAAGGTGAATTCCATCTCGACGATTACGTTAACTACGTACAGGAATTCATTCGCCACGTACAGGCCAAATACGGCAACTGCCACGTGATGAGCGTTTGCCAGCCCACGGTACCCGTGCTGGCCGCCGTGTCCTTGATGGCCGGTCGCGGTGAAAAAACACCGCTGACCATGACCATGATGGGCGGCCCGATTGACGCACGCAAATCGCCCACTGCGGTCAATAACCTGGCCATGAACAAGAGCTACGAGTGGTTTGAGAACAATGTGATCTACCGCGTGCCCAGCAGCTTCCCCGGCGCCGGGCGTCGCGTGTACCCCGGCTTCTTGCAGCACACTGGCTTTGTCGCCATGAACCCGGACCACCATGCCAAGAGCCACTACGACTACTTCAAAGACCTGATCAAGGGCGATGACGTCAGCACCGAAGCCCACCGCAAGTTTTACGACGAGTACAACGCCGTGCTTGACATGGACGCCGATTACTACCTCGACACTATTAAGGTCGTGTTCCAGGACTTCAGCTTGGTCAGCGGCACTTGGGATGTGAAGTCCCCCAGCGGCAAGATCGAGCGCGTGCGCCCCTCAGCCATCACCACCACTGCGCTGATGTCGGTCGAAGGTGAGCTCGACGATATCTCCGGCTCTGGCCAAACCCGCGCGGTACACGAAATTTGCACCGGTGTGGTTAGCACCCAGCAACGCCATTTCGAAGCCCAGGGTGCCGGACACTACGGTATTTTCTCGGGCCGACGCTGGCGTGAACTGGTGTACCCCGAAGTCAAAGCCTTTATCAAAGGTCACCAGCCTTCCAATCACGAGGCGGTGCCTGGGCCCAAGATGGTCACGGCGCCGGCGGCCCGCCAGCCCCGCGCCGTCAAGCGCACGGACACCGCACCTAATTTGTTCAACGCGCCTGCGCCCAAGCTGGTCGCGGTTCCCGTGTCTGCAGCCAAAGCAAAGACCCCGACAAAAGCCGTGAAAAAGCCAGTACCGGTAGCTGCGGCGCAGCCTGTCGTGGTGGCGCAAGCCCTTGTTGAACGCAAGCCTGAGGTCGTCACCGTGTCGGCAGCCCAAGTCCAAGCCGCCGATGTTGTTGCGTCCCCAGCACTGGCCATTGAAGTTCAGGCCACGCCCCTGAGCACCCCCGCAGGAATAGCGCCCAAGCAAGAGGCCCTTGCATTGGAATCCGCCAAGGCAGCGGCAACCAAGCTGCCGGTTGCCAAATCCCGAGTGAAAGCGCCTGCTCCAGCCCCGGCCAAGGCTGTGGCGGTGGAGGCAGCGCCATCAGCGGTCGCCAAAAAGGCACCGAAGGCCAAGTAATGGCAAAGCAGCCTGGCGAAGGCGTATTGGCCGGCCGGCTGCTTGATGCGCTACCGCAAACCCAGTGCACGCGCTGCGGCTACCCGGATTGCGCGGCGTATGCGCAGGCCATGGCACAGGGCCAAGCCGATATCAACCAATGCCCGCCGGGCGGTGCCCAGGGCGTTGAAAGGCTGGCCGCAATATTGCAGCTTCCCAGCAAGCCACTGAACCCAGAATTTGGCCTAGAGGGCCCACGCACCGTTGCATTCATTGACGAGGCCTGGTGCATCGGCTGTACCCTGTGCATTGAGGCCTGTCCCACCGACGCCATTTTTGGCACCCACAAGCGCATGCACGCGGTGATAGAAGCCTATTGCACGGGCTGCGAGCTGTGTCTGCCGGTCTGCCCAGTGGACTGCATCAAGCTGGAGGCGGTCTGCGACTCAACCTTGGACGCCGACCCAAGCCCGCCCACTGGATGGAACGCGTGGTCTCCCGCCCTGGCGGACACCGCGCGGCACCGCTACACTGCGGCTACCGTTCGGCGCGTCAATACCAAGGTGGCACATAGTGCGGCCAAGACTGCGCAGGCCCAGGAAAAACTGGCCGATCTGGCAGCGCACTCCTGCATTTCTGACCCTGCGGTCTTGGACCACAAAAAAGCCGTGATTTTGGCGGCTATGGAGCGGGCGCGGCAGCGCAACGCCACCTGAGCGCCGCGCGCGCTTGGCGTGAAAGTTGTCTACCCCACAGGGGTAAGTTACACCTGCATGTGGGCGCTTTTCCCACTCTCCCCCAAGCCCTCTCGCCCAGCGGACGAGAGGGGAGCCAACAGCCACATTTGATTTCGTCGCGTCGGCTACGGCACCACCGGGAACTGCCCTTTGGCTAAATGCGGCGGAGGTTGGTAGCGGCAGCGCCGAACACCGAATCTTCCAGAACGCTGCTGCACCCAAACCCCGAAAGCCGTCGCGGCGACGGCGCCGTTCCAAAGTGCCGCAGGCTTACCGACGGGTACCACACCAGTAGAAAGCTAGCCGGGGCGACGAAACCCAATGTGGCTGTTTGGCTCCCCCTTTCTACCCCGCCGGGGTGGAAAGGGGGTTGGGGGGATAGGGGGGTAGTTAGCCGTTGACCTGCGCCAACCGCGCAAACGCGCCAACCATCTCAGGCGGCGCCTGAACCAGCTCAATCAAAACGCCCTCCCCTGCGATGGGGAACTCGTCATTCGCCTTAGGGTGCAAAAAGCAGATGTCAAAGCCCGCTGCGCCCTTGCGGATGCCGCCCGGCGCGAAGCGCACACCTTGCTTAGTGAGCCACTCCACCGCAAGCGGCAGATCGTCAATCCACAGGCCAATGTGGTTGAGCGGCGTGGTGTGAACGGCGGGTTTTTTATCCGGGTCTATGGGCTGCATCAGATCGACTTCGACCTTGAAAGGGCCGCTGCCGATGGCGCATATGTCTTCGTCAACGTTTTCACGTTCGCTTCTGAAAGTGCCGGTCACTTCGAGCCCCAGCATGTCCACCCAGAGCTTTTGCAGGCGCAGCTTGTCGGGCCCGCCGATGGCAATTTGCTGAACACCCAGCACCTTGAACGGACGGCTTACTGCGGCGCTCATGCGGCAAATTCCATGATGGGTTGGTCCACGGTCAGGCTTTCGCCCTGGGCGGCCATGACCTTGGTGACCACGCCGTCGGCCTGCGCAAACAGTACGTTTTCCATTTTCATGGCCTCGATCACCGCCACGCGCTCGCCGGCCTGCACTTTTTGGCCAGGCACCACCGCCACCTGCACCAGCAGGCCGGGCATGGGGGAGAGGATGAATCGGCTCAGGTCCGGTGGCGCCTTGAAGGGCATGAGCGCATGCAACTCCGCCATGCGCGGGGACACCACCAAGGCGTCAATGCGCCGACCGTTGTGCTGCACGCGCAGCGCAAGTGGATTTTTCGGCGTGCCACGCTCGATTTGCGCGGTAAAGGGCGCGCCGTTAACAGTGCCGGTAATGGCGATGTCGTTCAGGCGCGAGCGGCTGCGGATCTCGAAGTCCGTGCCCGCCACGCTGACACGCGCCGATCCAGACTCGCCCTCGAACTCGTCCACATGCACCGGCGTGTGGCTGTTTTGGCCATCCTCGGCCAGGGTGACCACCACATAGTCCTTGCCCGCGTCCACCGCATAGCCCGGCAACTGGCCGCTGATGCCCGCAGCCCGCTCACGGGACTTGCGGCGCACAAATGCGGCCAAGGCGGTAAGGAACTTGGGCTCGTCGTGCGGCACGTCTTCGGCGCGAAAACCGTGGGCGTAGTGTTCGGCAATAAAACCGGTGTTGAAGTCCCCCGCCACAAACTTAGGGTGCGCCAGCAGCGCCGCCTGGAAGGGAATGTTGCTCGACACGCCACGAATCACAAAGCCGTTGAGCGCCTCGCGCATCTTGGCAATCGCGTCCAGACGGTCGGTGCCGTGGACGATGAGCTTGGCAATCATCGAGTCGTAGAACATCGGAATCTCGCCGCCGTCTTGCACGCCCGTGTCCACGCGCACGCCGTGCAAGTGCGCGGTATCACCCTGCCACATGGTTTGCGTGGGCGGTGCAAAGCGCACCAGGCGGCCGGTGGAGGGCAAAAAGCCGCGAAAGGGGTCTTCGGCGTTGATGCGGCATTCCATGGCCCAGCCGTTGCGCTGGACCTCGGCTTGCGTGAGCGGCAGTGTTTCGCCTGCGGCCACGCGAATCATCAGCTCCACCAGGTCCAGGCCGGTGATGGCCTCGGTGACCGGATGCTCCACTTGCAAGCGGGTGTTCATTTCTAAGAAGTAAAAGCTCTGGTCCTTGCCGACCACAAACTCCACTGTGCCCGCGCTTTGGTATTTGACGGCCTTGGCCAGTTGCACCGCCTGCTCGCCCATGGCTTTGCGGGTGGTGTCACTGATGAACGGGCTGGGCGCCTCTTCAATCACCTTTTGGTGGCGGCGCTGGATGGAACATTCGCGCTCGTTCAAATAAAGCACATTGCCGTGGCTGTCGCCAATCAGCTGGATCTCGATATGGCGCGGCTCTTCGACAAACTTCTCGATAAACACCCGGTCGTCGCCAAAGCTGTTGCGGGCTTCGTTGCGGCAGCTGGTGAAGCCTTCAAACGCCTCTATGTCGTTAAAAGCGACGCGCAAACCCTTGCCGCCGCCGCCCGCGCTGGCCTTGATCATCACAGGGTAGCCAACGCCCTTGGCGATCTCGACTGCCTTTTCTGGCGTCTCGATAGCGTCGTTCACACCGGGGATGCAGTTGACGCCCGCCGCGCCTGCCAGCTTTTTGGACTCGATCTTGTCGCCCATGGCGGCAATCGAGTAATGCTTGGGGCCGATAAAGACGATGCCCTCTTCTTCACAGCGGCGCGAGAACTCGGCGTTCTCGCTCAAAAAGCCATAGCCCGGATGCACCGCCTGCGCGCCGGTTTGCTTGCAGGCGGCAATGATTTTGTCGGCCAACAAATAGCTCTCTCGGCTGGGCGCAGGGCCAATATGCACCGCCTCGTCGGCCAGCATGACGTGGCGTGCGTCTTTGTCCGCGTCTGAGTAAACGGCCACGGTCTGGATGCCCATTTTGCGGGCGGTGGTGATCACGCGGCAGGCAATTTCGCCACGGTTGGCGATCAGGATTTTGGTGAACATACGATTTCTTTCTTAAGTTTGTCTGCGCACGCAACGGGAGTTAACAAAGCACAAACCAAACGCGCTACTTCAGGCGCGGAGTGCCTGTGCAATTTGCGTAGGTAAAGGAGAAGGCCGAAGGCCGGGGGACACGGAGCAAATTGCACAGGCACTCCGCGCCCGCCAACACCAAGGTGCGAAATGAAAATCACAGCGGAATATTCCCATGCTTGCGCCACGGGTTCTCGATCTTTTTGTCCTTGAGCATCACCAAGGACCGGCAAATGCGTTTGCGGGTCTCACTGGGCAAAATCACGTCGTCAATAAAGCCCCGCGCACCGGCCACAAAGGGATTGGCGAAGCGGGCTTTGTATTCGGCCTCTTTGGCGGCCAGCTTCTCGGGGTCGCCCTTGTCTTCGCGGAAGATGATTTCCACCGCGCCCTTGGCGCCCATTACTGCGATTTCGGCATTGGGCCAGGCAAAGTTCACGTCGCCGCGCAGATGCTTGGAAGCCATCACGTCGTAGGCGCCGCCGTAGGCCTTGCGGGTGATAACGGTGATTTTGGGAACTGTGCATTCGGCGTAGGCATAAAGGAGTTTGGCGCCGTGTTTGATGATGCCGCCATATTCTTGGCTGGTGCCCGGCATGAAACCGGGCACGTCCACAAAGGTGATGACCGGGATGTTGAAGGCGTCGCAAAAACGGACAAAACGCGCCGCCTTGATGGAACTTTTGATATCTAGGCAACCGGCCAGCACCAGGGGCTGGTTGGCCACGATGCCAACCGTCTGGCCGTCCATGCGGGCAAAGCCGATCAGGATGTTTTTGGCGTACTCGGGCTGGATCTCGAAGAAGTCGCCGTCGTCCACGGTTTTGACGATCAGCTCCTTCATGTCGTAGGCCTTGTTGGCGCTGTCGGGCACCAGCGTGTCCAGGCTTTTGTCCAGGCGGTCGGCTGGGTCGCCGCTCTTGCGCACCGGGGCTTTTTCGCGGTTAGAGAGCGGCAGGTAGTTGTACAGGCGGCGCACCATCAAAAGCGCTTCCACGTCGTTGTCAAAGGCCAGGTCGGCCACGCCGCTTTTGGTGGTGTGGGTGATGGCGCCGCCCAGTTCTTCGGCCGTTACCTCCTCATGCGTCACGGTTTTGACCACTTCGGGGCCGGTCACGAACATATAGCTCGAATCTTTGACCATAAAAATGAAGTCGGTCATGGCCGGGCTGTACACCGCGCCGCCGGCTGAGGGCCCCATGATCATGCTGATCTGCGGAATCACGCCGCTGGCCATGGCGTTGCGCTGGAACACTTCGGCGTAGCCGCCCAGAGAAGCCACGCCCTCTTGAATGCGGGCACCGCCCGAGTCGTTCAAGCCGATCACCGGCGCGCCGACTTTCATGGCCTGGTCCATCACCTTGCAAATCTTCTCGGCGTGCGCTTCGCTTAAAGCGCCGCCAAACACGGTGAAGTCTTGGCTGTACACAAACACCAGTCGCCCGTTGATCATGCCGTAGCCAGTTACGACGCCGTCGCCCGGAATCTTCTGGTCTGCCATGCCAAAGTCCACGCAGCGGTGTTCGACAAACATGTCCCACTCTTCAAAAGTGCCTTCGTCAAGCAGCACCTCCAGGCGCTCGCGCGCGGTGAGTTTGCCTTTGCCGTGCTGCGCGGCAATGCGCTTGGCGCCGCCGCCCTGGCGCGCGAGTTCGCGCTTGGCTTCTAGTTGTTCAAGAATGTCGTGCATGGAAGATGCCTTTCTGTCTAAAATTCATTGGCATGCGCACAAAACATGCGCATACCGTACAAAGGAATAGCCATGGCATACGAATCCACAGCCGCAAAAAAGCCCGTCAACCTCAGCATCAACAGCGACTTGCTGCGCCAGGCCAAAGAACTCAAAGTCAACGTCTCGCAGGTGCTCGAAGTGGCTTTGGCCAGCCAGGTGAAGCGCTTGCGCGAGGCGCAATGGCTGGAGGACAACAAGGAGGCCATTGATGCGTACAACCGGCATGTCGAGGAACACGGGCTTCCGTTCGATAGGGTGCGCCAACGCTTGTGGTCCGGCCTGACGACACATAAAGCACCATGAGCCAACACCATATCCATGTGCTGCTGGACGAAACGCTGGCGGCAGACATTCCCTTCGTGCTCGACATCCAGAGCCGATTGCTCTCGGCTCTGGGCACGCGCGTGGTGGCACCGGTGCTTGCACGCCGGCGCCTTGCCAGCGCCGTGGTAGACCGCCTGAATCCTTGTATCTGGATTGACGGCGTGGAGCATGTGGTCGTGATGCAGCAGTTGTTTGCTATCGACAGCCACGCGCTGGGCAGATCCGTATTGGACATGGGCGCCCAAAGCCACACCATCGTCGCTGCGCTCGACACGCTGATCAGCGGCGTCTAAATCAATCATTTCCCCGCCTCAAGCAGCCTGCGCGCTGCGGTGGACGCGGGCAGGCGACCGGAGCGTACTTCTTCGCTCAGTCGGGGCAACAAGTCCGCAACCTCGGGCTGGGCCTTGAAACGCTGTTTGAGCCCGGCGTCAATGCGCTCCCACATCCAGGCCAGCGCCTGGCTTTGGCGGCGGCTGGCAAAGCGGCCGTTCGCTATTTGCAGCGACTTGAACTGCGTGACCTCTGCCCAAAAAGCGTCCACGCCCTGGCCCAGCAGCGCGCTGATTTGAATCACCTTGGGGTGCCACTGGCTGGCCGCGTGCTGCACATTGGCGGGGTTGCCGTGCTGACCCAGCAGGCGCAAAGCGCCGCCGATTTGCGCCTGGGCGCGCGTGGCGGCAGCTACATCCAGATCGGCCTTGTTAATCACCACCAGATCGGCGAGTTCCATCACGCCTTTCTTTATGGCCTGCAGGTCGTCACCGGCGTTGGGCAGCTGCAGCAGCACAAACATATCGGTCATTTGTGCCACGGCGGTTTCTGACTGGCCCACGCCCACGGTTTCGACAATCACCACGTCATAACCGGCGGCCTCGCACACCAGCATGGACTCGCGCGTCTTGTCGGCCACGCCGCCCAGGGTGCCGCTGGCCGGGCTGGGGCGGATATAGGCCTGGGGCGCCACGCTCAGACGTTCCATGCGGGTTTTGTCCCCCAGAATGGAGCCGCCCGAGACGCTGCTTGACGGGTCCACCGCCAGCACCGCCACTTGGTGGCCTTGCGCAATCAGGTACAGGCCTAGCGCCTCAATGAACGTGCTCTTGCCCACGCCCGGCACGCCGCTGATGCCCAAACGGAACGAGGCGCCGGTGAAGGGCAGCATCTGGGTCAACAATCCGTCGGCCTGTGCACGGTGATCGGCGCGGGTGGATTCGAGCAAGGTGATGGCCTTGGCCATGGCCCGGCGACGCAGCAAAGCGTCACTGCCACGCAAATCAGCCAACAAAGAAGCGTTGTCAGCCGCCATCACAAAATTTCAAACGCCCGGCCATCGGCCAGGCGGTAGCGGGAGAAGTCGCGCACGTCCAGGGTCATGATGCGGTTCACGCCGGTGTCCGAGGCTAGAAACACCAAGGATGCATCGGCCAAGTCCATCTCGGTGCGGGGCGACTCGGTGTAGGGGCGCATTAGTTCAGCCATGCCTTCGAGCGTGTCCTGGTCAAACGGGAAAATGGAAATCGCATCGGCTGCCACCCAGCGCAAAAACGCATAGCGCTGCGGCAGGCCCAGCAAATGGCTGGCTTCGGTCACGCAGGGCCAGGTGGAGGTGAGCGACCATCGCTCTTGCGCGGCTTGGGCAAAAAGCTGGCTGTAGTGCGTGTTGTCTGTTTGATCACGGCCAAAGAGCGCAACCATGGCACTGGCATCAACGATCGCTGCGAAGGCCATGTTTTTCCTGCAGCTTGGCCAGCAATTGCGCACGCGAGCGCTCGGTGTCGTAGGGCTGCTCGTAGCCCTCAAAGGCCTTGGCTGCGGCTGCATCAGCTGGGTTGGCCAAAGGACCGTAAGCCTTTTGCTCTTCTTCTGCAACCAGCGCCTTCATCAGCTCATAGGGGTTTTTACGCCCCAGCGCGCGCTCCACCGCATCAATAATGAACTGCGATTTGGTGATGCCCTGGCGCTTGGCGGCCTGATCGAGCTGCTTTTCCAGCAAAGGGTCCATGCGAACGGAAACGGCCATGTTTTGCTCCAATTGAAATACGGTATTACAGTATAACGAGCAAGAACTCAGGACGCCAACGCCTTTTTGATCTGGTCGAGCACGTCCCGCGCGCTGACCGGGATCGGCGTGCCCGGGCCGTAAATGCCTTTGACGCCTGCGGCGTACAAAAAGTCGTAGTCCTGGCGCGGAATAACGCCGCCCACGAAGACGATGATGTCGTCGGCGCCTTGCTTTCTCAGCTCGGCAATGATGGCGGGCACCAGGGTTTTGTGGCCGGCCGCCAGCGTGGACACGCCCACGGCGTGCACGTCGTTCTCAATGGCCTGGCGGGCGCATTCTTCAGGCGTTTGGAACAGCGGGCCCATGTCCACGTCAAAACCCAGGTCCGCAAACGCGGTGGCCACCACTTTGGCGCCCCGGTCGTGGCCGTCTTGGCCGAGTTTGGAAATCATCACGCGGGGGCGGCGACCCTGGGCGTCGGCAAAAGCGGCAATGTCGGCCTTAAGCGTGTTCCAGTACTCCATGGTGTCGCCGTGGGTGGTTTCAGTGTCGTAGGCTGCGGCGTAAACGCCCGATACCTTGTTGGTATCGGCCCGGTGGCGGCCAAAGGCCACTTCCAGCGCGTCGCTCACCTCGCCCACGGTGGCGCGCAGGCGCATAGCTTGGATGGACAAGTCCAGCAAATTACCGCCGTGGCCGGCCGCAAAGGTCAGCGCGTCAAGCGCGGCTTTCACGGCCACCGCGTCGCGCTGGGCCTTGATGTCGTTCAGGCGGGCAATCTGGCCCTCGCGCACCGCCACGTTGTCGATGTCCCGCGCCTCAATGGCGTCCTCGGTTTTGAGCTTGTACTTGTTGACACCGACGATCACGTCTTTGCCGCTGTCAATGCGCGCCTGCTTTTCAGCGGCGGCGGCCTCGATCTTGAGTTTGGCCCAGCCGCTGTCTACCGCCTTGACCATGCCACCCATGGCCTCCACTTCTTCGATGATGGTCCAGGCGGCGTCGGCCATGTCCTGGGTGAGCTTTTCCATCATGTAGCTGCCAGCCCAGGGGTCGATCACATTGGTGATGTGGGTTTCTTCCTGGATGATGAGCTGGGTGTTACGCGCAATCCGGCTGGAAAACTCGGTGGGCAGCGCAATGGCTTCGTCAAAGCTGTTGGTGTGCAGGCTTTGCGTGCCGCCAAACACCGCCGCCATGGCCTCAATGGTGGTGCGCACCACGTTGTTATAGGGGTCTTGCTCGGTCAGGCTCCAGCCGCTGGTCTGGCAGTGGGTTCGCAGCATCAGTGATTTGGGCGACTTGGCGTCAAAGCCTTTCATGATGCGGCACCACAGCAGGCGCGCCGCGCGCATCTTGGCAACCTCTAAATAGAAGTTCATGCCAATCGCCCAGAAGAAGCTCAGGCGCCCGGCAAATTCGTCCACGTCCAGGCCACTGGCGATGGCGGTTTTGACGTACTCCTTGCCGTCGGCCAGGGTGAACGCCAGTTCCAGCGCCTGGTTAGCGCCCGCTTCTTGCATGTGGTAACCCGAGATCGAGATCGAGTTGAACTTAGGCATGTTCTTGGCCGTGTAGCCAATGATGTCGCCAATGATGCGCATGCTGGGCTCAGGCGGGTAGATGTAGGTGTTGCGCACCATGAACTCTTTGAGAATGTCGTTCTGGATGGTGCCGCTGAGCTGGGCCTGCGCCACGCCCTGCTCTTCGGCTGCCACGATATAGCCCGCCAGTACCGGCAACACTGCGCCGTTCATGGTCATGGACACCGAGACTTTGTCCAGCGGAATTTCGTTGAACAGCACTTTCATGTCTTCCACCGAATCAATGGCCACACCGGCCTTGCCGACGTCTCCGGTCACACGCGGGTGGTCCGAGTCATATCCCCGATGGGTGGCCAAATCAAAGGCTACGCTCACGCCTTGGCCACCGGCGGCCAAAGCCTTGCGGTAAAAGGCGTTGGACTCTTCGGCGGTCGAAAACCCGGCGTACTGGCGAATCGTCCACGGCCGCACCGCGTACATGGTGGCCTGCGGGCCGCGCAGGTAGGGCTCAAAACCGGGCAGCGTGTCCGCATAGGGCAGATTGGCTGTGTCGGCAGCCGTGTACAGGGGCTTGACCGAGATGCCGTCAGGGGTGATCCAGTTCAGTGCGTCCACATTGCCGCCGGGGGCGGATTTGGCGGCGGCCTTGTTCCAGGCGTCCAAGGTGGCGGGCGTGAATTCGGGGTTCTTGTCGGTCATGGAGGGGTCTCAGAGGGCGCAGGATAGGGTTTGACCGCATCATATCATTCATAATTATTAATTCAAAACCTTCAAAAGGCTTACAATTTCTGCCATGTCCGCCCTCACCCTGACCCCGCGCGCACTCTACGAAGAAGTGGCTGAGCTGCTGCGCCAGCGCATTTTTTCCAACCAGTTGACCCCTGGCAGTTGGATTGATGAGCTCAGATTAGCCGAGGAATATGGCATCAGTCGCACACCGCTGCGCGAGGCGCTCAAGGTGCTGGCAAGCGAGGGCCTGGTGACCATGAAGGTGCGCCGGGGCGCCTATGTGACCGAAATCAACGCCAAAGACCAGCGCGATGTTTACCACCTGTTGTCTTTGCTGGAGTCGGACGCCGCCGGGGTGGTGGCTGCAAGTGGCAGCGAAGCGCAGTTGCAAGACTTACAGACCCTGCACCGCTCGCTCGTTGCGGCACAGGGTGACACCGACACTTTTTTTGAAATCAACGAGCGCTTTCACATGCGACTGCTAGAAATCGCCGACAACCGTTGGCGCGACCAGTTGGTGGCCGACTTGCGCAAGGTGATGAAGCTCAACCGCCACCACTCGCTTCTGAAAAGTGGGCGCGTGGCCGAATCGCTGGGCGAACACCAAGCACTGATGGACGCGCTGCTGGCCCGCGACGCGGGTTTGAGCGTGCAGCGCATGCGCGAGCACTTTGCAAATGGCTTAGACGCGGCAGGCTAAACCCAGCATCAGCCTGGGCGGGGCGCCATGTTGGCGCTAGTCGGTATCTGCGCTGACGGTGGCTTTTTTACCTGACATCACCAGCGCCACCCCCGCCAAAATCAGCACCCCGCCCACCAAATGGTGCATGCCAAGCGCCTCGCCGAGCACCAGCCAGGCCACCACGGCGGCGTACAGAGGCCCGAGATACATGGTCATGGCCACGGGGCCCGCGCCCAGCACTTTTTGCGTCCAGCCATAAATCCAATAAGAACCAATGCCGGGAATGAGCGCTGCAACCACCACCAGCCACAGCGCCTGCGCACCCAGCACGGGCTCGCCGTGGGTCAGCTCCCAGGCCGCAAACGGCAGCAGCACCACCACGCCACCAGCGCAAAAAGCGGCCAATTGCGCGGTCGAGCTCAAGGCGCTGGGCCAGCGCTTTTGCAGCAGCGAATACGCAGCCCAGGCAGCCGCAGCCGCCACTACCCACAGGTCGCCAGGTACAAATTCCAGCACCCACAAGCGCAACCACTCGCCTTGCACGACCACGTGCACCACCCCGGCCAGCGCAGCCGTCACACCCAGCGCCTGACGCACAGAAAAGGGCTCGCCCAACCACAGCACCGAACCCATCGTGATCAGCACGGGCGAGGCGGCATAGATCAGCGAGATGTTCATCATGCTGGTGCTCTGGCCGGCAAAGTACACGGCCGCGCCGCAAATCCACATGCCGCAGGCACCAATGGCCAGGTAGCGCCCGGCGCGCAGACGCAACTCAACGCGCTGCTGCCAGAGTTCGCGGCGCGCCAGCCAGCCCAGCAACACGCCGGCCAGCGCCCAGCGCCCTAGGGCCAGCACATGCGGCGTGATCACCCCGGGTGCGCGTCGGGCAATCACCGAGTTGACGATCCACAGTAACGGAATCACCCAAAACAAGACTTTAGCGATGCGCACATGACCAGGCGAAGGCGCCGCTTGCATCAGGCGCCTTCAGACGATGGGTGGCTGCGGGTGCCTGCGGGTACCAGGGCACCGCGCTCCAGCGCCTCGCGCGCCTGGCGCCACACCTGCCTGGGGGCCAGGGGCTTGAGCCGGTGGTCGCTCCAGACCTGGCGCCACAGGCGCGATCCACGCTCGCCGTGGTACAGGCCCAGCATCTGGCGCGCGATTGCGTACCAGGGACACCCATCCTGGGCAAAAGCGCGCTCCATATAGTCCACCATGGCCTCTTCCACCGCTTCGCGGGTAGGCAGTGGATGTGCATCGCCGAAAAAGGTGGCATCCCAGGTGCTTATGAGCCAGGGGTTGTAATAGGCCTCGCGCCCGAGCATGGCGCCATCAGCGTATTGCAAGTGCTCGGCAATCTGGGCGTTGGTCTTGATGCCGCCGTTGACGGCAATGGTGAGGGCAGGAAAGTCTTTTTTAAGCTGATAGGCCAGGTCGTATCGCAGAGGCGGAATCTCGCGATTTTCTTTGGGGCTCAGGCCCTGCAACCAGGCGTTGCGCGCGTGGACGATAAACACCTCGCATCCTGCTTCGCTGACCTGGCCTACAAAATCGCGCACAAAGCCGTAGCTCTCTTCCTTGTCAATGCCGGTGCGGTGCTTCACGGTGACCGGCACATCCACCACGTCTCGCATGGCTTTAACGCCGTCGGCCACCAGCGCAGGCTCGTTCATCAGGCAGGCGCCAAAAGCACCGCGCTGCACCCGATCGCTCGGGCAGCCGCAATTGAGGTTGATTTCGTCATAGCCCCACTGATGGCCCAGACGGGCGGCGGCGGCCAGGTCAGCCGGCTCGCTGCCGCCGAGTTGCAGGGCGACGGGGTGTTCCTCCGCGTTAAAGCGCAAATGGCGCTGCACGTCCCCATGCACCAAGGCGCCGGTAGTCACCATCTCGGTGTACAGCCGGGCATGGCGACTGAGCAGGCGGTGAAAGTAACGGCAATGGCGGTCAGTCCAATCCATCATGGGTGCAACAGACAAGCGCCAGGGTGAGGCCAAAGCGGGCGTTAAAGAAGGCACTAAAGAAAGCTCTAAGGGAGGCGAGAAAGGGAATTCAACATGCGGCGATTATCGGGGGCACGGTGCGCGAAGCGTCAAACGCCTATTTCACGCACCAAGGCGCAGCGTTGCGTGCCAATGCCATCCACAGCGCCCCGGCCGAACTCAGTGCAAGGGCGGCACCGGCCACGCGCACGCCCAGGCTGCCGTGGCCGCCAAAGGCCGCGTCGCCCCGCAACCGCAGCCACAGCCAGGGACCGGCCACCATGGACACGCTGGTACCCAGTGCAAACAAGGCCATCACCATGGCGCCACTGGCCACAGAACCAGCCAAAGCTGCGACCAACAAGGCAGCATACAAAAGCCCGCACGGCAACAAAGCCCACAGCATGCCCAGCAGCAAAGGCGCGCTACCGCTGCGCTGGCCAAACGCGCGCGCGCGCTGCCACACGCCGCGCCCCACGCGCTCCAGCCAGAGCGGCTGCTCGGCCTTGAACAGCAGCAGCAGACCCATTACCAGCGCCGCGACGTGCAGCATGCTCCACACTGGGCGCAGCGCCACCGACTGCACCGTGAGCCAGCCCAAGCCCTGCATAGAAGCCGCCGCCAGCGCGCCCAGGGCCGAATAGCCCAACACGCGCCCGGCCTGAAAGGTAAAGATTGCCTGGTTTTTGCGCGATCCGGCCACCCGGCCTAGTCCGGCGCAGGCAGCACCGCACATAGCCACGCAATGCGGACCGCCCACCAGACCCATCAACAGGGCGGTGCTTGCAAGGGAAATCAGGGCGTTACTCACCCGGCAATGGTAGCTGCGCCTACAGGATTCTGGAGAATCGGTTCAGGTGCAGGTTGGCCTGCAGATGGCGGTCAAACACCATGGCCACGGCGCGCACAAAGAACCAGCCGGTATCGGTGACCTCGATGCTGTCCGCGCCCACCGTGACCATGCCTTGTTCGGCCAGGGGTTTGAGCGCGTCCAGCTCGGAGGCAAAGTAGCGCTGGAAATCCACCAGATAGGCCTGCGCAATCGACTCAAAATGCACCGCGCCCTGGCACATGATGGCCATGATGACGGCGCGACGAAGCAAATCGTCCCGCGTAAGCGCCAGCCCGCGTACGACCGGGAAGCGGCCATGGTTGAGCAGGTCGTAATAGTCGTCCAGGGTTTTGGCGTTTTGGCTGTAGGTTGCGCCCAGGCGCCCGATGGACGACACGCCCAGCGCAATCAAGTCGCAGTCGGGCTGGGTGCTGTAGCCCTGAAAGTTGCGGTGCAAGCGGCCCTGTCGTTTGGCCACGGCCAGCGGGTCATTGGGCAGCGCAAAGTGGTCCATGCCCACATAGACATAGCCCACAGCCATCAAGGCCTCAAGCGACCGCGCCAGCATTGCCACTTTGGCGCTGGCCGTGGGCAGTTCGGCATCGTTGATGCGGCGCTGGGGTTTGAAACGCTGGGGCAAGTGGGCATAGCCGTACAAGGCAATGCGGTCCGGGCGCAACTCGGTAATTTGCGCCAAGGTGCGGTCAAAGGACGCCGGGCTTTGCAGGGGCAGGCCGTAAATCAAATCGACATTGATGGAATCAAAGCCACGCTCGCGGGCAGCATGGACCAGCTTGAACACCTGCTCAGCCGGCTGCACGCGGTGCACGGCTTTTTGCACTGCCGGGTCAAAGTCCTGCACGCCAAAGCTCAGGCGGTTAAATCCCATGCCCGCCAACGCGTCGATACGCGCCACGTCCACCGTACGCGGATCAACTTCGATGGACAACTCCGCGCCCGGCATCCATTGGAAATGCTGATGCAGCAAGGCTATGAGCGCGCGCAGCTCCTCGTCGTTCATGAACGTGGGACTGCCGCCGCCCAGGTGCAGCTGGCTCACAACGCGTCCCTTGCCGATCAGGTCGGTGTGCAGCGCCAGTTCCAGGGCCAGGTAGCGCAGGTATTGTGCTGAGCGACTGTGGTGCTTGGTGATGACCTTGTTGCAAGCGCAGTAGTAGCACAGTGAATCGCAAAACGGAATGTGCACGTACAAGGAAAGGGGTTGGGGTCGCGCGCCCTCGCCATTAAAGCGCTGCACCAGTGTGCGCTTGTACTCTTCGTCACCAAAGGCCTCTACAAAGCGGTCTGCCGTGGGATATGACGTGTAGCGCGGGCCGGCTACATCGAACTTTTGGAGCAAACCAAGTGGCACCGGAATTGGCATGGAATTCATTGAGGTTACTATGGTGATGAGCCTGATAATGTGAGTGAGCTAACGGCTTGTGTATTTGACATGTGTCAACATCCACGGAGAGACCCGAAAATCGGTTCACCAGGAGTAGTCACCCATGTTCGATCCCGCACCCAAGACCCTTGCGAGTCCACCAGCGACTGCAAGGACCCCGGCGCACAGCGCGACGGTCGTACCCATTAGCAGCCACAGCATCAAGGTAGCGTGTTCCAACTGCAATTTGCGCGAACTGTGCATGCCCCTGGGCCTGAACCGCGAAGAGCTCGACCAGATCGACACCGTGATCAACGCGCGGCGTAAGGTCAAAAAAGGTGGCTTGCTGTTTCACAACGGCGAAAAATTCACCAGCCTCTTTGCCATTCGCACCGGGTTTTTCAAGTCCTATGTGGCCTCCGAGGACGGGCACGAGCAGGTCACCGGATTTCAGATGGCCGGCGAGGTGCTGGGCCTGGACGGCATTGCCAGCGATCACCACACCTGCAACGCCGTCGCACTTGAAGACGCCGAGGTCTGCCTCATGCCTTTTGACCGCATCGAGGAGCTCGCGCGCGAGATTCCTTCCATGCAGCGCCATGTGCACAAGATCATGAGCCGTGAAATCGTGCGCGAGAACGGCATCATGCTGCTCTTGGGCAGCATGCGCGCCGAAGAGCGCTTGGCTGCTTTTTTGCTCAACCTGGTAGACCGCCTGCACGCACGCGGTTTTTCACAGTCCGAACTCGTGCTGCGCATGACGCGCGAAGAAATCGGCAGCTACCTGGGCCTCAAGCTTGAGACCGTGAGCCGTGCCTTTTCCAAATTTGCCGACGACGGCCTGGTCGAAGTCGACAAGCGCAATATCCGCATCCTGCGCAGCGACCTGCTGCGTGACATTGTGGGCCGACCCGACTGCGCCTAAGGAAGGGGCCGGCACCCCGGGCGGGACACGCTTAGGGGCCCTACCAAACCGCTTATTGCTTGGACTTGGCCGCCACTCCCGTGGCGGCATGGTTGCGCGCTTGCAAGGCGGGAGCCAGGTTAGTGGGCGCGGCCTCTTGGGTCTGGTTCAGTACTACGCCTTTGCGGTAGTAGTCTTCGTCCACCAATGTGTCCATGCCGATATAGGCCAAGTAAAAGGTGAAGAAGCTGGCAATCACCACCACAGCGGGGCCCGAGACCACCATCCAGACGTGGCCATATTTCCACCAGGGAGCAGAAGAAGAAGTTGTTGTGTTTTGCATAAGAATCCTTAGCGCGGAACAATAAAGACGGATTTTTCGATGACCACGGCCTTGCTGTCCTGGCCGTCGATTTCAAAATGGATCGGGTGCGAGCCAGGGCCAACGGATTCCACCGGCAATTGCAAGCGCACCACCACCCAGCGCGACTGGGCGGCGTCCACCACCAAATCCGGGTCGGTGGCCACGGTCAGTCCGGTCAGGCCATCGGCCTGGATGTGCACGCGCTGGGGCACCTCAGACGCATTCATGATCTGCAGGCGAAAAACATTCTCAATCCGGCCGCCGTCCACTTCGCGCGCCAGCGAAGTGCGGTCGCGTTCCACGTCTACCTTGAAAGGCGGACGGTGCGCCAGGCTGTAGAACATCAGCCCGATGATGGTCCACAAAATCAGGGTGTAGACCAGCACCCGGGGGCGGAGCACGTGGCGCAGGATTTGGCTTTGGGTCCAGTGCTGGTTGACTGCGTTTTCGGTGGAATATTTCACCAGGCCGCGCGGGTAGTTCATCTTGTCCATGACCTCGTCGCAAACATCAGCGCAGGCGCCGCAGCCGATGCACTCGTATTGCAGGCCCTTGCGGATGTCAATACCGGTGGGGCACACCTGCACGCACAGGCTGCAGTCCACGCAGGCGCCCAGGCTGGACTGCGACAGATCGAGTTTTTTGGAGCGTGCGCCCCGGGGCTCGCCGCGCTGCGCGTCATAGGTGACGATGAGCGTGTCCTTGTCGAACATGGCGCTTTGAAAGCGCGCATACGGGCACATGTGCTTGCACACCTGCTCACGCATAAAGCCAGCATTGCCGTAGGTAGCAAAGCCATAAAAGAACACCCAAAACGCCTCCCAGGGGCCCAGGTTTAAGGTAACGAACTCGCGCGCGAGCTCGGCTATCGGCGTGAAGTAACCGACAAAGGTCAAGCCGGTCCATACGCCTACGGCCAGCCAAATGGCGTGTTTGGCGGTTTTGCGCCCAAGTTTGTCCAGCGAAAAGCCGGCTGCGTCGCGGCGCATGCGCGCAGAGCGGTCACCCTCGGTGCGCTTTTCTATCCACAGGAAGATTTCGGTGTAAACCGTTTGCGGGCAGGCGTAGCCGCACCACAGGCGCCCGGCGACGGCGGTAAACAAAAACAAGGAGAGCGCCGAGATCACCAGCAAGCCAGTGAGGTAGATAAAGTCCTGCGGATACAGCACCAGGTTGAAGATGTAAAAGCGCCGCGAACCCAGGTCAAACAGCACCGCCTGGCGCTGGCCCCAGTCCAGCCACGGCAAGCCATAGAACACCAGCTGGGTGAGAAACACGGTGGCCCAGCGGATCCGCGAAAAGAAGCCCACCACGCTGCGCGGATAGATCTTTTGGTGCGCTTCGTACAGCGAGATCAGCTCCGGGCTGGCGCCCTCGGGTGGCGTGATCGGACTGGTGTCGTACGACACCGTAATAGGAATGGTCTTGCGACCAGGCGCAGGGTCAGAGGTCAAAGGCAAAGCACTCGGTAAAAATAGGGCAGCAATAAAAGGCACAGCTGCGCAGGGCTGGCAAAGCAGCGCCAAGGGCTGCGCGCAGTGTCGTACCGACCCGTTGGCCGGCGGTGCGCTGCATCAAGGATTCGACATGCTCCAGACATAGCTTGCAAGCACATGGATTTGGGCTGGGGTCAGCTTTTCCGCCTGCGCGGGCATCTGGTTGACCTTGCCATTGTTGACCATAGCGATGATGGCGTTCTCGCCATAGCCATGCAGCCAAATTTTGTCCGTCAGGTTGGGCGCCCCCAAGGCCTGGTTGCCCTTGCCGTCAGCGCCGTGGCAGGCTGCACAGACGTTGAACTTGGACTTGCCCAAGGCCGCGCGCACCGAATCGTGCGGGCTGGCAGAAAGACTGAGCACGTAGTTGGCGACGTTTTTCACATCGTCAGGCGTACCCACGGCAGCGGCCATGGGGGGCATCTGGCCGATGCGGCCCAGGTTTAAGGTTTCCTTGATCTTGTCCGGGCTGCCGCCATGCAGCCAGTCTGCGTCGGTCAGGTTGGGGAAGCCCTTGGAGCCGCGCGCGTCTGAGCCGTGGCACTGCGAGCAGTTGTTCATGAACAGGCGCTCGCCGATGGCGTGGGCTTGCGGGTCTTTGGCAACCAACTCAGGCGCCATGGCGGTGAACTTGGCGTACAGAGGCGCCTCGGTCAAATTGGCTTTTTTCACCTCGGCCTCGTATTGGCCTACCGCAGTCCAACCCAATTGTCCGGTCGATTTTCCGAGTCCTGGGTAAAGCGCCAGGTAGACAAAACCGAACACCACGGTGATGACAAACAGCCAGACCCACCAGCGCGGCAGCGGGTTATTCATCTCGCGCAGGTCGCCGTCCCAGACGTGACCGGTGCTGTTGTCGTTGGCCGTCATGGCCCGTGCCTTGCCGCTAAACCACAGCAGCAACAGGCAAGCCAGCATACTGACAACGGTGATGGAGGCCACATAGATGGCCCAAAAATTACTGGTGAAATCACTCATATTGCTTCCTTGTGCGTGCGTTTGCCATCAATCCTGCTCAAAAGGCAGCTTGGCCGCTTCGGTGAAATCAGCTTCGCGTCGGCGTGACCACGCCCAACCCACAATGGCGATGAAAATCGCAAAACTCACCACGGTGACCAGTGCGCGCAGGGTATTGACGTCCATAGCGGGCTCCTGTGCTTATTTCAGCGCCAGGCCCAACACCTGCAAATAGGCGATGGTGGCGTCGAGTTCGGTCTTGCCTTGGACATCTTCGCTAGCGCTGGCAATTTCGGCGTCTGTATACGGAACGCCCACACGGCGCAGCGCCGTCATGTGGGCGGGCATCGCTGCCGCGTCCACCGGAGTTGCCGCCAGCCAGGGGTAGGCGGGCATATTGGACTCGGGCACCAGATCACGCGGATTGGTCAGGTGAATGCGATGCCATTCGTCGCTGTACTTGGCGCCCACACGGGCCAGGTCAGGTCCGGTGCGCTTGCTCCCCCATTGAAAGGGGTGGTCATAGACCGACTCGCCCGCCACCGAGTAGTGGCCGTAGCGCAGCGTCTCGGCCCGAAAGGGTCGAATCATCTGCGAGTGGCAGCCGTAGCATCCCTCGCGGGTGTAAATGTCGCGCCCGGCGAGTTGCAGCGCCGTGTAAGGTGCTACGCCCTTGAGCGGCTCGGTCGTCGATCTCTGGAAAAACAGGGGCACGATCTCAACCATGCCGCCAGCCAGCAGCACCAGCAGGATCAGCACAATCATCAGAAAGTTGTTGGTTTCGATTTTTTCGTGCGACAGACTCGAAGTGGAAGTGTCTTTTGCCATGGTTCGGTCCTTCGGGTTTAAGCGTGGGCTGCGACAGCGGGAATCAGCACCGTCTCAGCGCGCCCATTGGTGGCAGTTTTCAGGGTGTTCCACAGCATGATCAGCATGCCACTGAGGTACAGCAAACCGCCCAGCAGACGCAACACATAGAAAGGATAGGTGGCCTTGACCGATTCCACAAAGGTGTAGGTCAGGGTGCCGTCGGCGTTAATGGCGCGCCACATCAGGCCCTGCATCACACCGGCAATCCACATCGCAGCGATATAAATCACGATGCCGATAGTGGCCGTCCAGAAGTGCACCTCAATCGCCTTGACGCTGTACATCTGCTTTTGGCCAAACAGGCGGGGAATCAGGTAGTACATGGAGCCCATGGTCACCAAACCCACCCAGCCCAAAGCGCCGGAGTGCACGTGGCCAATCGTCCAGTCGGTGTAGTGGCTCAAGGCGTTGACGGTCTTGATGGACATCATCGGACCTTCAAACGTGCTCATGCCGTAGAAGGACAGGGACACAATAAGAAAGCGCAGGATCGGGTCATCACGCAGTTTGTGCCAGGCGCCAGAGAGCGTCATGATGCCGTTGATCATGCCGCCCCAGCTAGGAGCCAAAAGAATCAGCGAGAACACCATGCCAACCGACTGGGTCCAGTCAGGCAAAGCGGTGTAATGCAGGTGATGTGGACCCGCCCACATATAGGTGAAGATCAGCGCCCAGAAGTGAACGATGGACAAGCGGTAGCTGTACACCGGCCGGCCGGCCTGCTTGGGGATGAAGTAATACATCATGCCCAGAAAGCCCGCTGTCAGGAAAAAGCCCACCGCATTGTGGCCGTACCACCACTGCACCATGGCGTCTTGCACGCCAGCATAGGCCGAGTACGACTTCATCCATCCCGCCGGAATGGCCGCGCTGTTGACCAAGTGCAGCAAGGCTACAGCCAGAATAAACGCGCCAAAAAACCAGTTGGCCACATAAATGTGCTTTACCTTGCGCATGCCCAAGGTGCCAAAAAAGACGATGGCGTAAGACACCCAGACCAGGGTGATCAGGATGTCGATGGGCCACTCGAGCTCGGCGTATTCCTTGCCCTGGGTGTAGCCCAAGGGTAGCGAGATGGCGGCGGCCAAAATCACCAACTGCCAGCCCCAAAAGGTGAATGCCGCGAGCTTGTCGCCAAACAAGCGTACTTGCGAAGTGCGCTGCACCACGTAGTACGAAGCGGCAAACAGGCCGCAGCCGCCAAAGGCAAATATCACCGCATTGGTGTGCAGCGGCCGCAATCGCCCGTAGCTCAGCCACGGAATACCGAAATTAAGCTCCGGCCAGGCCAGTTGGGCAGCAATGATCACCCCCACGAGCATGCCCACCACACCCCACACCACCGTCATGATGGCAAATTGCCGAACGACGGTGTCGTTGTAGCTTGCTGCCCGCTGATTAGCAATTGCCATACCTGCTTCCTTTGAAATGCTCTTCCGCACGAGTGTGAGGGAAAACCCTTGCTCAGGACTTGACACAAGTCAAACACGCGGCAAAAGACACGTGTCCAGCGTCAAAGAAATCAAGGTTCTCGCAGTATTTTTTCGCCTTCGGCTTCAATGTCTTCGAATTGACCGCGGTCTATGGCCCACCAAAGTCCGACCAAAATTGCAAATACCAGCACGACGGACAGAGGAATAAGCAAATACAAAATGTCCACGCAAGGTCTCCAAGATTCAGGGCGCAGCGTCCACCTGGCCGTACGAGGGGGCAGGGGCCGCCCGTGACAGGCGAAGCGCGTTGCCCACCACCAGCAAGGAACTGGCCGCCATGCCCAAGCCCGCCGCCCAGGCCGGCAACATGCCCGCCACAGCCAGCGGCACGCAAACCACGTTGTACACCAGCGCCCAAGCTAGGTTCTGCCGCACCACCGCCATGGTGCGCCGCGCCAGCAGCACGGTGTGCGCCACGGGCAGCAATTGCGCACCCAGCACCACAAAGTCGGCGCGCGCTTGCGCCAACGCAACCGCCTGCCCCAGCGCAAACGACACTTGGGCGCCGGCCAGCACTGGCGCGTCGTTGAGGCCGTCTCCCACCATGGCCACGCTATGGCCCTGGGCCTGCAAGTCACGCAGAGCCTGCAGTTTGTCGTCGGGCGAACAGCCGCCCCGCGCCTGGGCGATGCCCAGCGTTTGCGCGGCCCGCTGTACGGCTCGGTCGCCGTCGCCCGAGAGCACTTGCACGCCCAAGCCTGCCGCCTTGAGCGCATTCACGCAATCCAGTGCGTCACTGCGCAAGCCCTCTGCCAGCGAGAACGTGGCCAACCAGCCTAGCGCGTCACAGAGCACCACTTCGGTATCAGCATCCGCAGCGCTGGGCAAACCACAAAACGATGCTGACCCCAGGCGCAAGTTCAGCGCCACAACCTCCGCCTTGTCAACTGCAGCGCCATCGGCCTGCACTTGCACCAGACCGCTCAGACCCTGACCGGGCACCTCCACTGCGCTGGCGCAAACCCAGGCAAGACCGGCGTCGTCTTGCGCGCCAGCATCGGCCAGCGCACGCGACGCCGGGTGCAAGGAATGGCGCGCCAGCGCGCCGGCCCAAGCCAGTGCTTGCGCTTCTAAGATACCGGCGCGGGTTTGCACGCCTCGCAGCCAGAGACGGTCCCGGCTTAGGGTGCCAGTTTTATCAAACACCACTGTGTCCACCTGCGCCAGCGCCTCCAGGGCTTGCAGGCGGCGCACCAATATTCCGCCGCCCGCCAGCCGCCCGGCAGCCGCCAGCATGGCTGCGGGCGTGGCCAAAGACAGCGCGCAGGGGCAGGTCACCACCAGCACAGAGACTGCCACCATCAGCGCACGCTGCGGGTCGCGGTCCCACCACCACAGGGCGGCCCCAGCGGCGCTGAGCATCACCCCGAGCAAAAAGGGCTTAGCCAAGCGATCGGCCAGCAATGCCAAAGTCGGTTTAGCGGCCGAGGCGGCCTCCATCAAGGCCACGATCTGGGCAAAACGGGTGTTTTCCGCCACGCGCTGCACCCGCACCCACAGCGTGGCGCCCAGATTAAAGCTGCCGGTCAGCACTTGCGCTCCCACCCCACGCAGC
>Ga0209500_10000251_pt1 | contig 48293 bp, 30 predicted proteins | sample S_140212_EF_Meta_FD_187323 | JGI IMG/M metagenome (GOLD analysis project Ga0209500, IMG submission 187323) | Freshwater microbial communities from Lake Simoncouche, Canada to study carbon cycling - S_140212_EF_MetaG (SPAdes) (version 2) | ecosystem: Environmental > Aquatic > Freshwater > Lake ... | reverse complement strand
AAGGTTTGCGCCGCGCTAGACGACACCTGCAGCACCGAGGCGCTGGCCACCGATACCGCACCGGCGTAGCTGCCACTGCTCAGGCTTCCGCTGCCCAGGCTGCCGCTGCCTGACAGTTTCAAGGTGCCTTCGGTGATGGTGGTGTCGCCTTTGTAAGTATTTACGCCTGAAAGCGTTACGGTGCCGGTGGTGGATTTGTACACACCTACCGTGTCGGCCAGGATGGCGCTGACCGAGCCGCTTTGCAAGTCAAAGTTATGCGTGCTGGTCAAAACGCCACCGGTGCCGCTGATGGTGCCACTGGTGAGCGTCACGTATTCTGCGGTGTCGGAGTTGACGCCCAGGCTCAAGGTACCGCCCGAGACGGTGACCCTGCCGGTGTTGGGCAGCACGTCGCTTGCGCCCAGAGCCAGGGTGCCCGCGCTAACCGTGGTGCCGCCGGTGTAGCTGTTGGATGTGTTGCTCAGGGTTAATACGCCAGCACCCGTGTCTTTGACCAGAGCGCCAAAGCCCGAAATAGTGCCCGACAACGTTTGCGCCGCGCTAGACGCGTATTGCAGCGTGGTGCCGCTGGCCAGGCCGATGGTGCCAGCGTAATTGCCGCTTCCCAGCTGCCCCGCCACGCCAACCTTTAAGGTACCGGCGTCCACCGTGGTGTTGCCGGAAAACGTGTTGACGCCGCTGAGCGTCAGGGTGCTGACAGCCGTGTCTTTGACCAGGCTGCCCGTGCCCGACACCACGCTCGACACCACGCCCGACAAGGTTTGCGCTGCGCTGGACGAATATTGAAACACCGCGCCACTGCCAATACCCACCGAAGTGGCCGCGCCCACGTAGCCCGTGCCGCCGATTTGCAAAGTACCCGCGCTAACCGTGGCGGCCCCCGCATAGGTACTGGTACCGCTGAGCGTCAAGGTGCTGATGGACGTGTCCTTGACCAGATAGCCCGTGCCCGACACCACACTTGAGAAGGTTTGCGCCGCGCTAGACGAATATTGCAGCTTGGAGCCGCTGGCGATGCTGATGGCGCCGCCATAGCTGCCGGCGTTCAAGCTACCCGTGCCGCCGATCTGCAAGGTGCCGCCGGTGATTGTGGTCGCGCCGGAATAGGTGTTGGAGCCCGTGAGGCTCAGGGTGTTGGATAGCGACTTGATCAGTGCAAAGTCGCCACTGATTACACCGCTGATCGTGATGCCGTTCGCGCTAGTGCTATCACCAACGTAGCTATCTTGCTTCAGGGTGACACTTCCACTCGCGGTTCCTGTACCGGTGAGGAGCACAGTTGACCAAGGCGTAGTCCCAGCCTTCAGCCCACTCGTCCCAAAACCGCCAAGCTCGAGGGCATTTGTGATGGTTAGACCGTTTAAGGTCAGCATTCCCCCGTAATTTCCTCCAGTGGTGGGCCCCCCGCTATGCATACTTATCGTGCCAGTACCAACGGAGCTAGCGAACGACGGTTTGAGATTACCCGTATGCATGGTGATCCCGCCAGAGAAGGTGTTACCACTGTTCGTTAGATTAAAACTATTACTGTACCCATACAAGTCACCGTAAAGACTGCCAGGGCCAGTAATCGTGCCACTGAGTGTCTGGTTCAGCTGGGGGTCCTTGAGGCCAATTTCCAAGTTCGCGTCGGTACCTAAATAAATATTGCCCGGATAGCTGCTGCTATGGTCTCCGTTATTGCCAAAATACGACACCGAACCCAAACCTCCGTAGGCAATAATCTTTCCGGCATGAATTGAAGTATCACCTTGCAAGGTCTTTGCACCGGACAGAGTCAGCGTGCTGGTATAGCTATCTTTCACCAAATTGCCGCTGCCATTCACGTCGCCCGACAAGATTTGCGCAGCACTCGACGAATATTCAAACACCGCACCACTTGCCACGCTGACCGAGGTAGCTGATCCCACGCTGCCGCTGCCGCCAATTTGCAAGGTGCCCGCGCTGACGGTGGCGGCCCCCGTGTAGGTGTTGGTGCCGGTGATCGTCAAGGTGCTGATGGACGTGTCCTTGACCAGATAGCCCGTGCCCGACACCACACCTGAGAAGGTTTGCGCCGCGCTGGACGAATATTGCAGCTTGGAGCCGCTGGCGACGCTGATGGCGCCGCCATAGCTGCCGGCGTTCAAGCTACCCGTGCCGCCGATCTGCAAGGTGCCGCCGATGATGCTGGTGGCACTGGTGTACGTGTTGGCGCCAGTGAGAGAAACCGTTTTGGTTCCAGCCTTAAAGAGCGTGGCGTTGGCGTCTTTGCTGCTGACCACGCCACTGAGCGTAATGCTGCCATCGGAGTTACCAAGATAGGTGGCTGTGTTGAGCTCGATGTTGCCGGTGATCGTACCGGTGCCAGTGAAAACGCCTTGTCCATACTGAGGGCCGCTGACACCGTTTCCATTAACCACCATGTTGTTGCTTATGGTCAAGCCGTTGAGCAGCAGCGTGGCATAGCTCGTCGCGCTATTACCAATAGTGATCGTTCCGGTACCCAGGGATGCTGCATACGACGGCGTCACCCGGCCCTGGATAAGAGTTAGGCCGCCTGAAAAACTATTGTTGGCATTGGTAAGTGTTAATCCAAAGCCGGTATTGGCGAAGTTAAGGCCAACCAAGCTACCGCCACCCGTTATGGCGCCATTGAATACTTGGGTAAAACCTGGGTTGTTGTTGTCCCAAAGCTCCAGCGTGGTACCGGTGTCGAGAAAAATACTGCCAGAGTGGGTGGAAACATAGTCTCCATTAGGACCGGAAATACTGCCCTTCGTACCAAAACCATACTCGGCATTAACCTTACCGGCCAGGATGGAGATATCCCCTAAGAAGCCACCGCTGGTTGAGTTCGCACTGAAAAACGAAAGTGTCGAGCCAGCTGCAGTGTCTTTTAATAGCGTTCCGGAGCCAGAAAAAGCCCCGCCTAGGGTTTGCGCCGCACTGGACGAATACTCAAACACCGCACCACTTGCCACGCTAACTGAGGTAGCTGATCCCACGCTGCCGCTGCCGCCAATTTGCAGCGTACCCGCGCTCACTGTGGCGGCCCCCGTGTAGGTGTTGGTGCCGGTGAGCGTCAAGGTGCTGGTGGAAGTGTCTTTAAGCAAATAGCCTATACCTGAAACCACGCCTGAGAAGGTTTGCGCCGCGCTGGACGAATATTGCATCGTGGAGCCACTGGCGATGCTGATGGCCCCGGCGTAGCTGCCCGCGCCCAGGCTGCCAGAGCCGCTTAGCAGAAGGGCGCCGCCGCTGATACTGGTGCTGCCGCTAAAGGTGTTGGCAGCGCTCAGGGTGGCAGTTCCCGCATTCGTTTTCGCCAAACCCTTGGTGCCAGCCAGAACCACGCTGATGGTTCCGCTGCCGGTCAGCGCGTAGTCCGTGGTGCTAGTGAGGGTGCTGCCCGCCGAGCCGACGATGGAGCCGCTCGACATCGTGACAGAAGCAACCGTGTTGGTGTAGCCTGCCATGTCAAGCGTGCCACCCAACATCCCAAGGGTACTGGTGGAGGTCAGCACGTTGCTCGCACCCATGAGCAGGGTGCCGCCCCGGATGTTGTAGCTGCTATTGGTGGCTGCGGTGTTCAATGTGACGGTACCGGTGCCGGTTTTGTTCAAGCCCACGCCCGACACCACGCCCGTGAGCGTGATGGCGTTGGCGCCACCAATGTAGGCCTCCACCGGCAAACTGACGGTGCCACTGGCAGTGCCTGCGGTGGCACTGGAATTGGTCAATGCCCCGTTGCTACCGTACCCGTAGCCGCCCAGCACCAAGGCGTTACCTATCGTCTGGCCGTTGAGGTCCAGGGACTGGTAGCTGTTGCTGCTGCCCACGGTAACGGTGCCACTGCCAAAGGCGCCGCTGCTGCCTGCCTTTAAGGTGCCGCCCGACACCGTGGTCCCACCCGAGTAGCTGTTGGTGCCCAACAAGGTAACCGTACCTGTGCCCAGTTTGTAAACAGAGTAGCTGGTACCGAAGTCGTAGGCTAGCTCCAGGTTGCCACTGGCGCCGACGTAAAAATTGGAGCGCAGTGTCGGTGCACTCGACAGGGTTACGGCGGTGGCGCCGGTATTGACCAGTGACCCGGTGTTAGCGTCTGCGCCATAGCCATACAAGGTAATGGCGTTGCCCACCACTGTGCCATTGAAGTCCAAGGTCGCAGTGCTGGTCGCCGTGCTGCCCACAGTCACGGCGCCGCTTCCTAGGCTGGCCGCATTGCCCAGCTTCAAGACGCCCGCGGCCACCGCGGTGCCGCCACTAAAGGTGTTGGCGCCGGACAGCGTCACCGTGCCGCTGGTGCTCTTGTTCACAGCCACACTGCCAGCCAGAACGGCGCTCGCAGTGCCGCCTTGCAACTCAAAGCCTGTGCTACTGGTAAGCGTGCCGTTGCTGATCGTGCCCGTGCCTTGCAACGTGACTGTGCCCGCGGTTTCCGCGTTGCCGCCCAGGTCCAAGGTGCCCGTGCTACTGACTGTCACAGCGCCCGCATCGGCCAGCACGCCGCCAGCGCCCAGCAGCAGCGTGCCCGCGCTCACAGTGGTGCCGCCGCTGTAGCTGTTGCCGGTGTTGCTCAGCGTCAGGGTGCCGCTGCCATCTTGAAGCAAGGCGCCCGCGCCGCTAATGGCGCTGCTGAGAGTTTGTGACGCACTGGATGAATACTCCAGCACCGCCGCGCTGGCGATGCTGATGGCATTGCTACTATTGCCCAGTGTGCCACCCGTGCCCACTTGCAAGGTGCCCGCGCTGATGGTGACAGCCCCAGAGTAGGTGTTGGCGCCCGACAGGGTTGTGGTGCCCGCTCCCACCTTGGTAAGCGCCGCAGTGCCGCTGACAATACCCGAGGCCGTGAAATTGCCCGAGCCACCCCAGTTGACATTGCTGCCCAGCGCAATGGCACCGCTGGCGGTGCCGGCCGACGCACTGCTATTGGTCAGCACGCCGACAGAGCCACTCGCGCCGCCGCTTCCGTATCCATACAAGGTAAGGGCGTTGCTGGTGGTTTGGCCATTGAGGTCTAAAGACACGGTGCTGCTGCTGTCGCTTCCCACCACCGCAGCGCCCGTGCCCAATGCCGTGCTGGAGCCCAGCTTCAGGGTGCCTGCGCTAACCGTGGTGCCACCGGTATAGAAATTGGCTTGCGACAAGGTCAGCGTGCTGGTCTGGGTGTCCTTGACCACGCGCCCAGTGCCGGATATGGAGGCGCCAGAGCCTATGGTTTGCGCCGCAGAGGAAGAATATTCAAACGTCGCCCCGCTGCCGATCACGATGTTGAACCCGTTGTAGACGCCACCGGTGCCCAAATAGCCACTGCCGCCGATCTGCACCGTGGTGCCGGCGTCAATTGTGATTTCGCCGATACCGGTATTGGCACCCGTCAAGGTCAGGGTGCCGCTGCCCGACTGGCGCACCGCCAAGCTGCCAAGCAAGTTGCCGGCAAACGTGTAGTTGTCCGAGCGCTTAAACGTCATCTTTTGGCCACCCGCGACTTGCGTGATGTTGCCCAGCACAGAGCCCGTGGTGTCGCCATTGCCTATTTGCAGCCATCCCCCGTTTTGGGTTCCGCCGGTGTAGGTGTTGTTGTTGGCCAGAACCAAGGTGTTGCCTGTTACCGCCAAGCCCGCGCTGCCAGACACCACACCGCTGAGCAATGTGGTGTTGCCGCCGATATATGCCCAATTGGCACTGGTTCCACCCAAGGTGACCGACCCGCTTTGCGTGGCTGTGCTTGCGCTGCTATTGGTCAGCGCGCCGACCGCGGTCGTTGTTCCGGTGCCGTACAGGGTGAGCGCGTTGGAATTGGTTTGGCCGTTGAGGTCCAGGGTGGCTGTGCTGGTATTGCCAGTTCCCACGGTGACGCTGCTGTTGCCAAAGGCGCTCGAACTTGCGGCCTTGAGTACCCCTGCAGATACCGCCGTCGCGCCCGAGTAGGTGTTGGTGCCCGACAGCGTCACCGTGCCAACGCCCACCTTGGTCATCGCATAGGCCGTGCCCAGGTTGTAGGCCAAGACCAAGTTACCTGCGCCCCCGACCGTGAAGTCAGACGCCAGTGTTGGCGCATTGCTCAGGGTTACGCTGGTGCCGCTGCTGTTGCTCAGGGCACCCAGGGTTCCACTGGCACCGTCGGCGCCGTAGCCATACAAGGTGATGGCGTTGCTGACTGCTGCGCCATTGAGGTCTAAGGTCGCGGTACTGTCAGCGGCGCTGCCCACGGTGACGGCACCGGTTCCCGCGCTGGCCGTGTTGCCCAGCTTTAACACGCCAAGGCCGACCGTGGTGTTGCCGCTATAGGTGTTGGCGCCTGTCAGGGTCACGGTGCCGGAAGTGGTTTTGGACACACCCAGCGTGCCCGCCAAAATAGCGCTGACGGAGCCACTGCGCAGGTCAAAGTTGCTGTTGCTGGTGAGTGTCCCGATGCCGCCCGTGATGGAGCCGCCGGTGAGCAAAACCGCTGGCACGGTGTCGGAGTAGGCACCCAGGCTTAAGGTGCCGCCCGAAACGGTGAGCGTGCCGGTGTTGGGCAGCACGTCGCTTGCGCCCAGAGCCAGGGTGCCCTCGTTGACGGCCGTGCCGCCGCTGTAGGTGTTAGCGCCTGAGAGCGTCACCGTGCCGCTGGTGCTCTTGGTCGCCACCCCACTGCCAGCCAGCACGGCGCTGGCGGTGCCGCTTTGCAACGCAAAGCTCGCGCTACTGGTCAGTGTGCCGTTGCTGATCGTGCCGGTGCCTTGCAGCGTGACCGTGCCCACGGTCTCCGAGTTGCTGCCCAGGTTCAAGGTGCCGCCCGAGACGGTGACCGCGCCGCTGTCTGCCAACACGCCGCCCGCACCCAGCGCCAGCGTGCCCGCGCTCACGGTGGTGCCCCCGCTGTAGCTGTTGGCGGTGTTGCTCAGCGTCAGGGTGCTGCTGCCGTCTTTGACCAGAGATCCTGCGCCTGTGATGGCGCCGCTGAGGGTTTGCGCCGCGCTAGACGACACCTGCAGCGTCGAGGCGCTGGCCACCGACACCGCACGGGCGTAGCTGCCGCTGCCCAGGCTGCCGCTGCCCGATAGTTGCAAGGTGCCTGCGGTGATGGTGGTGTCGCCGCTGTAGGTGTTTACGCCTGAGAGCGTCAGGGTGCCGGTGCCCGCCTTGGTCAGCGCGCCCGCGCCCGATACCACGCCGGAAAAGGTGGTCGAGGTATTGAGCCCTCCGCTGGTCAGCACCACGCCACTGCCCAGCACGATGTTGCCCGCCCCTGCAATAGAGCCCACCGTATCGGTGGCGTCCACCGAGTAGGTGCCCGCCACGCTAAGCGCCGTGCTGTCGGACAAGCTGCCCGTGACCGACAAGGTGCCCGCGCTGACCGTCGTGGCGCCGGTGTAGGTGTTGAGGCCAGACAGGGTGAGCGCTCCAGCGCCCGTTTTGGTAAGCGCCGTAGCGCCCGAAATGACGCCGCTCACCGAGCTTGCAGTGGCGTTGTTGATGGTCAGCGCGCTCGCGGTGCCAGGCGCGATGCCGCCGGTGACCGCAACACCTGCAGACGTTGATTGCAGGGTCGTACCTGCGTTGAGCACCAGCGATCCGTTGTAGGTTTGACTGCCACCTGTGGTGACATCGTTGCCCAGGTAGACGCCGCCGGTGCCGCTGGTAGCAGCGGTGGCGGTCAGCGCGCTGGTACCGGTACCGGTGATTGCCGCGGTGATGTTGATATGGCGGTGGGCCGACAGCGTCAGCGTGTGAGAGCTCCAGCCGCTGATGGCGCCGCTGATCGTGATGTCGCCGTTGCCCCCCGACGTACCCGTGCTGGCAGACGCGCTGGTGCTGGCGTTGCCGCTGCCAGTGGTGATAGTTACGTCGTTGGAACTCAGCGCGGTCAACAATGCGGTGGGTGTGAGGTTGCCCCCGGATGTGGCCACTGTGAAGTCGTTGGGGTCGAGCAGCCAGGTTCCAGTCTTGCCCGCTGGCGCTGTGGTGCTGACCTGCACACCATCGACGATTTGCAGCTTGGAGGCCGATGTCTCAATGAAGCCACCGTCGCCGCCTAAGCTGCCCCCCTGGGCGCTCAGACTGCCCGAGGCCTCGGTGCTGCTGCTGGGGTTAGCCAAGTCGGCAATCACCTCAATGCGCCCGCCCTGCCCCGCGCTGCCGGGCGCCGCATTGGCGCTGATGCTGCCGGAGTTTTGAATCCGGTCGCTGGCCAGCAGGCGCACCACACCGCCGTCACTCACCACGCCGGTGGTCAGCAGCCTGCCGCTGTTTTTCACCACGCCACCCAGCAGGCTGTTGGCCGCCTGGGCCGACAAAATAATGAGCCCGCCCGGGGCCACCACCGCCTGGCCGTTTTCAACCAAGGCACCTATGGTGGCGGGGCTGACCAAGACGTTGACCAGCCGGTTGTTGCTGCTGAACTGCAGGGCAAAACGCTCGCCAGCGGCCATGGCCACAGTGCCGCCTTGCTTGGCCAGCACCAGGCCCTGGTTGACCACCTCGGGCGCCAACAGCGCGATATAGCCCCCCAGCTCCGCTGTGATGTTGCCTTGGTTTTGTACCGCGCCGGTGGCGCCCTTGCGATCAAAGCGGTAGTTGCCCTTTGAGAAGTCTTCGTCGCTGATGCTGTGGGTGGTGGCGGTGAAGCTGCCGACATTGACATTGGCGCCGCGCGCAAAGTACACGCCGCTGGGGTTGGTCAAAAACACATGGCCATTGGCATTGATTTGGCCAAAGATCTGGCTCGGGTTGGCGTCGAGTACGCGGTTGAGCAAGGTGCTGCTGCTGCTGGGCTGCGCGATGTTGACCGTGGCGTTCGCACCCACGTTAAATGTCTGCCAGTTGACGATGGCTTGCGCCGACTTCTGCTCGATGGCCATGACCGCTGCGGTGGCGGTTTGGGTCTGGCTAATAGCCACGGTGCCGGCACCAATCTGCGCGCCGGTGGGCAACTGCAGCGCCACAGGAGGCGCCAGTGCGGCCAAAGGCGCCCCGGCCTGTGCAAGCCCATTTCCAAAGAACAAGGATGCAGCCGACACCAAGACCACCGAACCCTTTTTGCCCCGCCCGCGCACGTGCTCGGCCACCGCCACCCAGGCCTTGTGGACTTCGCTGTAGACAAGTCGGTAGGTGGTGTTCACAGGCTAAAACGGCAGGGTTGCGCTGAGCCAGAACCGATTGAGCACCAGGGTCCCATCCTGGTCGTAGCCCTGATTTACCGCCGTGGTAATCGGATTGGGGTTGCTGCCCAGACGCCGGGCGTACGTGAGTTGCACGTTCAGGCCCGAGCGGTGGCGCCAAGCCAGCGCCAGGCCTGTGCCCTCTAGGCTGTAGTTATTGGGCTGCGCCGCACCGGTGTAGCTGTTATTGGCATTGACGGTGACCGAACCCCAGTCGTAAAAGCCGACCAGGTTCAAGCCCTGGGGCAGGCTCCAACGCAGCTCCAGGTTGACCATCTGCCCCTGCGCACCCGCTCCTTCGCTGCCGGGGTAGGCACGCACACCGTTGCTGCCGCCCAAGTAAAACTTGTCTGAAGAATCAAGATTTTTGCCCGCCCACTGACCACTGAGTGCAGCCCAAACCGACAGCGCAGACCCCAGGTCTTGTTGGCGAGTCAGGCTGTAGCGCAGCTTGTCAAAGCTGCCAGCCGCTTGGGTAGTAAGGGCGTCGGCGGCCTGGGTGGGCGATCTGCTGAGGTCAAGCTGACCGGACACGGCCACCAACGAAAACGCGTTGTAGCCGCCAGCACCCAGGCCATCGAAGCTGTTGCCGCTCAATCCCACGGACAGGGCGTTGTTGCTGTAGTCCGACGCCGTGGCACCGCCCGAGAAGTTGCTGTAGCTCTTGAACTCGCCGCCCAAGGTGGTCGAAAGGTTGGCGCTGCGGCTGCGCACCAGGGGATAGCTCAGCTCCCAGCCCGAGGTGTGGGATTGCCCGCTTGCGTTGAGGCTTTGGTAGGCCTCGGACACCAGGCGGTAGTCCATGTAAGAAGTATTGACCGACATTCGCCAGCCGTCGGCGCCCAGCGGCAGGCTATAGGCCACGCGGGCGTAGCGCGTGCCCTCGCTGGCCATGGCGTTGAGGTTGATAGCGTCACCCTGCCCGCTGGGGCTGTTGATTGCCAAAGCCAGGTTGGCGTGCATGCTGCCGGTCGACACCGACCCGGTGTTGTCCAGCGACGCGCTGCCGACGGTGAAAGGCTTATCGACTAGCTGCAAAACCAGGTCGGTTTGCCCGTCTTTGGCCCCCGGGGCCAAGTTGCCGGTGACGCTGACACCGGGCAAGTCCTCGGCTAGCAGCAAGGCGCGTTCAAGGGCGTCCAGCTGCACATAGGCACCGGCTTGCTGCTGGCGCTGCACCAGGTCGAGGACACGCTGGGGGTTCACGCGCTGACTCGGCGTTCCCAGCACCACCGCCTGCCCAAACACCGCCTCCACCACAACCATCGTCACTTGGCCATCGGAAATGTCTTGCGATGGCAAATAGGCTTGAACCAGCAGGCCGCGTTGGCGGTAGAGGTCGGCGACCGTATCGGCGCTGCTTTGCAAGGCTGCATTGCCCAATGGGCGGCCTACCAGATGCGCCACCGCAACGCGCAACTGCACATCGTCGAGCAGCGTGTTGCCCTGGAAAGTAAAGCCGGCCACCACCACGGTGGGCTCGCCTTTGGCGGGCGCAATGTCGGGTGCCACCTCAGTGCCCGTCGCAGGGCGCAGGGGGCGCAGCGCAGCGGCCGGAAGTGTGTCGCGCTCGATTTGTTGTTGCAGCACGCCCGCATCGGTCGGCGTCTTGGCCTGTGCAGACGAAGGCCAGCACGCTGCCAACAAGGCAATAGCAATATTTGTTAGGATAAAAACACAAAAATCATATTTGTAGTCGATTTTTGAGTTATTAACGATACCGTTATTCATGCTCGCGTTTATAGACACATAAACGCGATTTTTCTGACAAAGCCTGATATCTCCTGATATTTCCTGACTTTTTCAAGCCAAATTAGGCATCACACAAACAAATTTTTATTGTTTTTTATTTTTTAACTATCAATCTCCCCCTCGCGCGCGGCATGGCTTTAAGCGCGGCGGCGGCGCTGCAACCCCTATGCGCGCACCCACTAACGCTGCACGCGCTGATCGCGCACCGCATGCAGCGCCGCCACGGACACCCACTGCGGTGCAATCTCCGCCAGCGGCAGCAGCACAAAGGCGCGCTGCTGCATGCGCGGGTGGGGCACGGTGAGCGTGGGGCTGCTGATGTGGGCGTCGCCATAGAGCAGCAAATCCAGGTCTAAGGTGCGCGGGGCGTTGCGATAGGGGCGTTCGCGCCCAGCAGCCAGTTCGATGGCTTGGAGTCCGGCCAGCAGCGCAGGGGCGCTAAGAGACGTGCGCACCTGCACCACGGCGTTCACATAGTCTGGCCCGCTGGAATCCACCGGCGCGCTGCGGTACAGCGACGAGGCACGCAGCAACTGGGTCTGCGCCAGCGTGGCGATGGAGGCGATCGCTGCCTGCACCTTGGCCGCAGCGTCGCCCAGGTTGGCACCAAGGCCTATGGTGGCGACAACGGGATCGCGCACCGGGCGCCCGCGCTCAGTCAGCGCTAGGGTTGTCGCGTGGGGATGGGGCGCCAGCGCCCTCACCGCCCTCGCCCGATCCACCAGTGCGGCGGCGGCGGCGGCGCTTGGGCCGTGCAGCGCCTTCGCCCTCGCTGACCTCGCCTTGCGCCGGGGCGTCGGCTGCCACGACAGCCGGCGCCTCGTGCGCCGGGGCGCGCTGCATTTTGGGCGCACGGGCACGCTTTTGGGTCTCTTGGCGCACCTGGTCCACCAGGTCTTCGCGCAACAAATCATCGCCGGTGCTGAACTCTTGCCACCAGTCCGCAAATACCTCGTCCACCTCGCCAATGTCAGCACGCAGGCGCATGAAGTCAAACGCGGCGCGAAAGCGCTCTTGCTCCACCAGGCCAAAGGGCGCGCTGCCCACGCGTTTCTCAAAGCGCGGCTGCATCATCCAGATCTCGCGCATATCTCCGGCCAGCTTGCCCCGGCCTGAGACGTCGCCGATGTGTGCGTGGAATACGTCGTCGATGGCGTCTTGCAGCGCCGGGTGGCTGTGTTGGCGCTGGTTCAGGCGCGCAGCCCAGCCGTCACGCACCTCGCCCCACAGCACGCAGGCCAGCAAAAAGCTGGGTGCCACGGGTTTGCCTTCGCCCACGCGGCGGTCGGTGTCGACCAGCGCGGCGTTGACAAAGGGTGTGTCGGCACGCTCCACCACCACATCGAGCAGCGGGTAAATGCCGCGTGCCAGGCCCAGCTTGCGCAGCTGGGCAATCGACGCCAGCGCGTGCCCGGTTTGCAGCAGCTTGAGCATTTCGTCAAACAAGCGGCTTTGCGGCACATCGGCCAAAAGTGGCAGGCATTTGACAATGGGCGCCGCAGTTTTAGGGTCGAACTTAAAGCCCAGAGCGCTGAGCTTGGCACTAAAGCGCACCGCGCGGATGATGCGCACCGGATCTTCGCGGTAGCGCACGGCCGCGTCGCCAATCATGCGCAGGGTGTGGTTTTTGGCGTCTTTGAGGCCGTGGTGGTAGTCCACCACGATTTGCGTGGCGGGGTCGTAGTACATGGCGTTGATGGTGAAGTCGCGGCGCACCGCGTCTTCTTCTTGCGGGCCCCAGACGTTGTCGCGCAGCACGCGGCCGGTCGAATCCACGGCGTGTTTCATGCCGGCGAGTTCGCTTTTGCTGGTTTTTTCGTTGCCAGCTACCTGTTCGGCGGCGGCATTGTCCAGGTAGGCGCGGAAGGTGGACACCTCAATCACCTCGTGCTCACGCCCGCGGCCGTGCACCACATGCACGATGCGAAAGCGCCGCCCGATGATGAAGGCGCGGCGAAACAGGCCTTTGACCTGCTCGGGCGTGGCGTCGGTGGCCACGTCAAAGTCTTTGGGGCGCAGGCCCAGCAGCAGGTCGCGCACCGCGCCGCCCACGATATAAGCCACAAAACCGGCCTGTTGCAGGGTGCGCACCACATTGGCGGCCCGCTCGTCGACCAGGCTTGCGTCAATGCCGTGGCTGCTCACAGGCACTTCGACGCGTTTGCCGAAGTTGGGTTTTCCCGCGCTGGCGGCGCTACTGCCGGGCAGACCGAGCAGTTTGCTGATGAATTTTTTGATCATATTTCCTTGTGGCGCGTGCGCTGACTTGGCAGCGTGCTTGCCCGACGGGGCCAGAGACTGGCGCCTAGTTGAAGAGTTCGAGTATGCGCCATCCACGCGCCTGGGCGATGGCGCGCAGCGGCTCGTCGGGGTTGGTGGCTACCGGCACGTTGGCTTTTTCCAGCAGCGGCAGGTCGTTGATAGAGTCTGAATAGAAGGTGCTGTGCACATCGCTCCAGCCCAGGCCACGCGCGGCCAGCCAGGCCTCGACGCGCAACACCTTGCCTTCGCGAAAGCTCGGAATGCCGCGCACTTCGCCGGTGAACCAGCCACTGCCGCCGGGTGTGGTGTCGCGTTCCAGGTCCACGGCCATCAGTTCGTCAGCTCCAAGAGCCTGGGCAATCGGGCGGGTCACAAACTCATTGGTGGCAGTGACCACGATCACGGTGGCGCCCGCGTCCTTGTGCTGCTGCACTAGTTGTATCGCCTGGGGTTTGAGCGCGGGCTGCACGATCGTGCGCATGTAGTCGGCGTGGGCGGCCAAGCTCATGACCTCACCCTGGCGCACAAAAGCGGCGGTGGCAAAGCGGGCGTATTCATAAATATCGAGAGTGCCGGCCTTGTACTGCGTATAAAAAGCGTCGTTATGGCGGGTAAATTCCACCAGATCGGTCCAGCCCCGGGCGGCAGTGAACTGGCCCCAGGAATAATCGGAATCGATAGGCAACAGGGTATGGTCCAGGTCAAAGAGGGCCAATTTGGGCAAATTCATGCGTTCTCCAGCATTGATTTCACAAGGGGAATGGTAAGGATGCGCTGGGTTTGCAGGGCGTAGCGATCCAAGCCGTCTAGCAACTGCATCAAGTGCCCAAAGTCGCGGCTAAAGCGGCGCAGGATGAAGTCCATCACCTCGTCGCTCAAGACCAAACCACGCGCGTGCGCCACCTGGCGCAGCACTGCGCGGCTTTGCACCTCGTCGAGCAATTGCAGTCTCAGCACATGGCCCCAGCCCAGGCGGGTGCGCAGGTCTTCGCGCAGCGCCAGGTCTACGGGTGCCAGACGACCAGCAACCAGCACCGGGCGCTGCAAGGCGTGGGCCTGCACAAACCAGCTAAAGGCGGTGTGCTGCAGCGCGTGGCCATAAAGATGCACATCGTCCATCACCACGGCAGCCCAAGATTCGTCAAAGGCGGCGGGCTCCTCGGTCTCAAAGCACAGATAACCCACGCTGTGGCCCAGAGCGCGCAGACCCGCTAGCGCGGCTTGCAACAAATGGGTTTTACCGCTGCCCTCGGGGCCCCACAAATAGGTGGGTGCGTCATCCAAGCGCCAGACATCGGAGGGCGCGCCTTGAGGGCGCGCGGGCAACCACTGCTGCAGGTGCGCCAGCGCGGCGGCGTTGGGGCCGGGAAAATAATTGTCCAGCGTGTGCGGGGTGCGCAGGCCGATGTCCAGGGCGATTTGCTGCATGGCGACCTTAAGGGCCCGGCCCTGGGCCTTGGTACAGGTCGCTGGCCAGATAGCCCGAGCGGGCGCGGCGCATGCCCACCAAGAGCACGGCACTGACCGGCAAAGCTACCAAGATTCCGATGAATCCAAACAGCTGCCCAAAGGCCAGCAAAGAAAAAATTACCGCCAGCGGGTGCAGGCCAATGCGTTCGCCCACCAGACGTGGCGTCAGGAAAAAACTCTCCACCAACTGGCCCAAGCCGTAGACCACGGCCACCATCACCACCGCTTGTGCCACGCCGCCACTTGACGAGAACTCCAGCAAGCCCGCCAACAACGCCAGCACCATACCCAAACCAAAGCCCAGGTAAGGCACAAAGACCGCCAAACCGGTGAAGGCGCCAATCGGTAAGGCCAAATCGAGCCCAAACAAGGCCAGTCCTGCGCTATAAAACACCGCCAACACGCCCATCACCACCAGCTGACCTCGCAGGTACTCGCCCAAAACCTGGTCGGACTCAGCCAGAAAGCTGTCAGTAGCAGCGCGCAAGCGCGGCGGAATCAAGGTGCGCAGGCTTTTCATGAAGTGCTCCCACTCCATCAGCAAGTAAAACAGCGCTACCGGAATCAGCACCGCGTTGCCCAAGACCGCCATGGCTGCGCTGCCGCCGATCTTGACCGAAGCCAACACCGAACCCAGGGTGTCCTCAAAATTGGCGTTCAGGTAGGTCATAACAAAGGCTTTGATGCTGGGCAAGTCCAGGCTCAGCTTGACGCCCATCTTGCGCAGCAGCGGCTGCAGGCTGGTGTTGATCTGGTCAAGCAACACCGGCAACTGGTCGCGCATAAGGGGCAGCTCTTTGACCAAAATCGGCACAATCATCAGCACCAGACCCAGCGCAAGCAGCAAAAACAGCAGCTCCACCAGCACCACCGCCAACACGCGAGGCACGCGCCCCTGGAAAGCGGCGTCAAGCCGGTCCACCAGCGGCGTGAGCGCATAGGCCAGCACGCAGGCGACGATAAACGGCGCCAGCACCGGTGCCAAAAACCACAGCATCAGCAAAAAGACACCGGCGATGGCAGCCCAACCGGCAAACCTTTTCTGCGAATCTGTCATGGTGCCTCCTTGGTGCTTTAGGGTGAACCCTTAAAATCTGCCTTGATTCTATCGAGCCGGTCTTGCGCAGCAGCCCGGCGCCCCCTCTTCAAGCTCCGACCCTGCAGCGCGCGCGCGCCAAATTCCATGACATCTTCCCTGCCCCCCTCTTCCCCTCCTCTGTCCTATAAAGCCGCTGGCGTGGACATTGACGCGGGCGACGCACTGATTGAGCGCATCAAGCCGCTGGCCAAAAAGACCATGCGCGAAGGCGTGTTGGCCGGTATTGGCGGCTTTGGCGCCCTGTTTGAGGTGCCCAAGCGCTACAAAGAACCGGTGCTGGTCAGCGGCACCGACGGCGTGGGCACCAAACTCAAGCTTGCGTTCGAGTGGAATATGCACGACACCGTGGGCATTGACCTGGTGGCCATGAGCGTCAACGACGTGCTGGTGCAGGGCGCCGAGCCCCTGTTCTTTCTGGACTACTTTGCCTGCGGCAAGCTCGATATAGACACGGCTGCCGCCGTGATTGGCGGCATTGCGAAAGGCTGCGAACTTTCAGGCTGCGCCCTTATTGGCGGCGAAACGGCCGAGATGCCGGGCATGTACCCCGCAGGCGAATACGACCTGGCCGGCTTTGCCGTGGGTGCGGTAGAAAAATCCAAAATTTTGACCGGCGCTGATGTCAAGCCCGGCGACGTGGTACTGGGCCTGGGATCAAGCGGCGTGCATTCGAATGGCTTTAGCCTGGTGCGCAAATGCATTGAGCGCGCGGGTGCCACATTGCCCGCCACGCTAGACGGCAAGCCTTTCAAACAAGCGCTGATGGAGCCCACCCGCCTGTACGTCAAAAACGTGCTCGCCGCTCTGGCCGCACACCCGCACAGCGAAGCGGCAGGCGGCATCAAGGCACTGGCCCACATCACCGGCGGTGGACTGCTCGAGAACATTCCCCGCGTACTGCCCGAAGGCTGCGCCGCCGTCCTGACCAAAGGCAGCTGGCCCCAAACCGAGCTGTTTGCCTGGCTGCAAGCCACGGCCGCCATTGACGACATCGAGATGAACCGCACCTTTAACAACGGCATCGGCATGGTGGTGGTGGTAGACGCCACTGCCGCTGTCGCCTGCGCCGCCACCCTGCGCGCCAGCGGCGAGCAGGTGTTTGAGATAGGCGTGATTGCCACGCAGGGTGATGGGGCGGCGGTGCGGGTGGTGGGCTGAGGCCCCTGCGCGCCGCCCATCGCCCTGATGTATGCGCATAGAATGCGCATACATTTAAGGAGCCCGCATGTCGCACCTGTCCGGCCCCATCGCTACCGTCTCCCGCAAACGCCCGGTCAACCTGACTTTGAGCGAAACCCTGATCGCCGACCTCAGGGGTTGTACCAGCAATTTATCTGCCACTGCCGAGCTGTTGTTGGCCGCCTATGTGGTGGAGCAAAAGCAGGCGAAGGCGATGCGCCAAGAACAAGCCGCGCAGGCGGTCCAAGGATGGAACGCCCTGCACGACGCGCAGGGTTCTTTTGCCGACGAACATTCGACGCTCTGATGGCCCAGTTCGACCTGCACCGCAATAAAGGGCCGCGCAAGGACAACATTCCATTCGTGGTGCTCATCCAGTCCTCGCTATTTGATGGTTACCGTCGTCGCCTGGTCGTGCCGCTGGTTCGAAGAAGCGCGCTTCGCCCCGAAATGGCCGGCACGCGCCTGAACCCCAGCTTTACCGTAGACGGCGCGCGGGTGGTCTTGCATCCTCTGGACATGGTGTCGGTGGCGCTAGACCAGTTGGGTGAACACGCAGGTTCGCTGGCTGAACACGGCCAAGCCATTACCGATGCGCTGGACGAGGTGTTTACGCGGGCCTGGAACTAGGCTAACCCAGCGTTACCATTGCCAGCGCAAGAATCACCCCAGGAGCCCCGCATGGACAGCGAAAAGCACTTTGGCAGCTTTGCCGACTTTTATCCCTTTTACCTAGACGAGCACGCCAACCGCGTATCACGGCGGCTGCACTTTGCGGGCACCACGATTGCGGCGCTGCTGCTCACGCTGGCGCTCACCGCGCAAATGCCGTGGCTAGTGCTAGTTGCCCTGGTACAGGGCTATGCGTTTGCCTGGGTGGGGCACTTCTTTTTTGAACACAACAAGCCAGCCACTTTCAAATACCCGCTCTACAGCCTGATGGGCGACTGGCGCATGTGGTTTGATATCTTGACGGGCAAGATCAAGTTCTAACCCCCGCGCGGGCTACAAAAACCGGTCGAGGATTTTTTTGCTCTGCGCGTCGAGCGCCAGCTGGTCTGCCACCAGGTACTGGATGCCATGGGCGTCGGCAATCAGGAGCGTGTTGTCGGCGCCCACGCGGCGGATGTCTTCGTCGCCGCGAAGCACAAATTCGCAGCTACCGCGGTCGGTGGCCACCGTCCAAGTACAGGGCGTGGAAAAACTGCTCACCGCCAGGATGCGCGCAATCACCGGCATGAATTCGCGCCGGGCCAGTTCCTGGCGCAGCAGGTCTTGCGCGGGCTGCGGGCATTGGCCTAAGTGCGGGACCCAGGCGACCTCGTGGCCATCGGTGTCAATGAGCGACACACCTTCATCGGGCGCCTGAATCGGAAAAGCGCGCACGGGCGCCACGCCTTCAAAACGCTGGCCTTGGACGGTGGTGAGCACCAGCTTGCCAAAGGGGTTGAGTTCCAGGCTGAAAGCATCAGCCACGGCGAGTGCGGCCAGGTTTGTCACAAGTGCGGTGTTCGTCATTCGCTGCCTTCTGAAGCCAAGACCGTCTCGGCGTTGCGCGCCTGGGCTTGGTAGAGCTTGAAATATGCGCCCTCTTGGGCCATGAGTGCGTCGTGCGTGCCTTCTTCGACCACGCTGCCTCGGTCCAGCACCACCAGACGGTCAGCGCGGTGCAGCGTAGACAGGCGGTGGGCAATGGCGATGGTGGTGCGGCCTTGCACCAGGTTCTCTAATGCTTTTTGGATTTCTTTTTCGGTCTCCGAGTCCACCGAACTGGTGGCTTCATCCAGGATCAGGATGCGCGGGTCGATCAGAAGTGCGCGCGCAATCGAAATGCGCTGGCGCTCGCCGCCCGAGAGGCCCTGGCCGCGTTCCCCCACCATGGAGTCGTAGCCCTGGGGCAGGCGCAAGATGAACTCGTGCGCGTGTGCAGCGCGCGCGGCGGCCACGATCTCAGAGCGCGTAGCCTCGGGCAAGCCATAGGCAATGTTCTCGGCAATGGTGCCAAAGAACAAAAACGGCTCTTGCAAAACTAGGCCAATATTTCGACGGAAGTCGGCAATCGCGTACTGTCGAATATCGACGCCATCGACCAGAATTGCGCCCTCGGACACGTCGTAAAAGCGGCAAATCAGGTTCACCAGCGTGCTCTTGCCCGAGCCGCTGTGGCCCACCAGGCCGATCATCTCGCCGGGCGCGATTTTCAGATTGATGCCCCGGTTCACCGCCCGGTTGCCGTAGCGAAACCCCACTTCGCGCAGCTCGATGCGGCCTTGCACCCGGTCCACAAGCACTGGGTTTTGCGGCTCGGGCACGCTAGAGACATGGTCCAGAATGTCAAAAATGCGCTTGGCCGCAGACGCCGACTTTTGCGTGACGGACACGATGCGGCTCATGGAATCGAGCCGCCCGTAAAAGCGCCCGATGTAGGCAATGGCCGCGAGCAACATGCCCACCGTGATTTCGCCCTTGGACACCTGCCAGATGCCAAAGCCCCACACCACCAACAGCCCCATTTCAGTCAGCAGCGAGACGCTGGGCGAGAACAGCGACCAGATGCGGTTGATGCGGTCGTTGACCAGCAGATTGTGCCGGTTGGCCTCGCGAAAACGCTTGGCCTCACGCTGCTCTTGCGCAAAGGCCTTGACCACGCGGATGCCCGGAATGGTGTCGGCCAGCACATTGGTCACTTCGCCCCAGACGCGGTCAATCTTCTCAAAGCCAGTGCGCAGGCGGTAGCGCACAAAGTTGATCATCCAGCCGATAAAAGGCAGCGGCACCAGAGTGATGAGCGCCAGGTAGGGGTTCATCGAGAACAATATGACGGCGGTCATCACGATCATCACCACGTCGCTGGCAAAGTCGGTGAGGTGCAGCGACAAATACACCGCAATGCGGTCGCTCTCGCTGCCCACACGTGACAGCAGGTCGCCGGTGCGCTTGCCGCCAAAGTATTCCAGCGACAAGCGCAGCAGGTGCTCGTAGGTGGTGGTGCGCAGGTCGGCGGCAATGCGCTCAGAGGCCAGCGCCAATATATATGTCTTGGCCCAGCTCAGACCCCAAGCCAGGATGCCCGAGCCGAGCAGGCCCGACAGATACCACGCCACGGTGCTCATCGGAATTTGCTGGCCGTTTTGGTAGGGGATCAGCACCTCGTCCACCAAAGGAATGGTCAAATAAGGCGGCACCTGGCTGGCGGCTGTGCCCAGCAGCATGAGCACAAAACCCAGCAGCAGCTGGCCCCGGTAGGGCTGGGCAAACCGCCACAGGCGCAGCAGCGTCCAGGTGGATGGTGGCGTATGGACCACTTTGGTGCACACCGGGCATTCTTCTTGGTCGGGCTCGAGGGGCGCTTTGCAGCTTGGGCACACCTCCTGTGCGGCTGGCGCCACGGGTTGGCCGCTAACCGAGCTGTTTTGCTGGGCCATGAACTGGTCCACCAAACGCAGGGCCTGCAGGTTCTGGCCCAGGGTAAAGCGCCAGCGCTGCAACAAACCGTGGGCATCAGAGAGTTCCAGGTGGCCCACGCCGGCATGGTCGTGGTGGCCCAGGGCCAGGTCGGCGCGGTAGGGCCACTCTTGGCTTGTGCCGCCTTGGCCCAGACTGATCAGGCGCACATTGGTGGCCAAAACCACCGAGGACACAAAGTGCAGGCGCTCGTCCAGGTCAACCTCAAGACAGGCACACACGTTCTCTTGGGGATGCAGGTGCGGTTGGATCGCGCCGCGCCACGCGGCTGGAACTTCCCCAGCGGGCGCTGGCGCCGCAGATACTTCAAAGGTCATGTAATTGGATCACTATTTATTGAGAACCGACCCGCTTCAGGCGGCTCTGCGGCGTGGCGCGCAAGCCGCGCAAAACCCCCACTATGCCTGAGACGGCCACCCCGCAATGCCGGGGCGCGGCCTTGAGCGAGAATACACAACGCACCATGAACCCCAACGGTGGACCCACAGACCCACCTTATTCCATGACGAGCCAGAAAAAAATAGACATCTTGCGGGTGAACTACCTGCGCGGGCCCAATATCTGGACCTACCGACCGGTCATTGAAGCCTGGGTGGATATTGGGGAGCTCGAAGATTTTCCGTCCAACACCCTGCCCGGCTTTGTGGAGCGTCTCATCGCCTGGCTGCCCAGCCTGATTGAGCACGAATGCAGCCCCGGCGTGCGCGGCGGCTTTTTGCAGCGCCTGGGCGAAGGCACCTGGGCGGCCCATATTTTGGAGCACGTCTGCCTGGAGTTGCAAAATCTCGCAGGCATGCGTACCGGTTTTGGCAAAGCGCGCCAAACATCCAAGCGTGGTGTCTACAAGGTCGCGTTTCGCACACGACAAGAGCAAGCGGGCCGCGCCGCGCTGCAAACCGGGCGCGATTTGCTGCTGGCCGCCATCAACGACACCGCGTTTGACCTGGCTGGGGCAATAAGCTCGCTCAGCGACATGGTCGATTCGCTGTGCCTGGGGCCCAGCACCGCCCACATCGTGGACGCGGCCACTGCGCGCGGCATTCCGCATATCCGCCTAACGGAAGGTAATTTGGTGCAATTGGGCTACGGCATGTCGCAGCGCCGCATCTGGACCGCCGAGACCGACCAAACCAGCGCTATTGCTGAAGAAATCGCCAGCGACAAAGACCTAACCAAGTCCCTGTTGCAAGCCAGCGGCGTGCCCGTGCCCGAGGGCGAACTGGTAAAAAGCGCCCAAGCCGCCTGGGAAGCCGCCCAAAGCGTGGGCTTGCCAGTGGTGCTAAAGCCCTACGACGGCAACCACGGGCGCGGCGTATCGCTCAACCTGACGGAGCAATCCGAGGTGGAAGCGGCTTACCACTTGGCGCACCGCAAGGGCGGGGGCAGCGTAATTGTTGAAAAATTCATCCCGGGCGACGAACACCGCCTGCTGGTGGTCGGCAAACGCGTGGTGGCCGCTGCGCGCGGCGACGTGCTGTATGTCCAGGGCGACGGCGTGTCCACCATCGACCGCTTGGCCGAACTGCAAATCAACTCTGACCCGCGACGTGGCCGGGGCGAGGACTTCCCACTCAATGTAGTGACCCCCAGCGAAAGCGCTGAAGTTATTCTGGAGTTGGAGCGCGTGGGCCTGAACGCCCAATCGGTGCCCGCCAAAGACCAGCGTGTGCTGATCCAGCGCAACGGCAACGTGGCACTGGACGTGACCGCGCTGGTGCACCCCACGGTAGCAGCCGCTGCCACGCTGGCCGCTCGGGTGGTTGGCCTAGACATCGCAGGGGTAGACATGGTGCTGCAAGACTGCGCCCTTGCGCTGAGCAGCCAGCGCGCCTGCGTGATTGAGGTCAACGCCAGTCCCGGCCTGCTATCCCACATCAAACCCGCCAATGGCGAAGGCCAACCCGTGGGCAAAGCCATCATGGCGCATCTTTTTGCACCCAGGGTAGACGGACGCATCCCAATAGTGGGCGTGACTGGCACGCACAACACGGGGCGCATTGCACGCCTGGTGGCGTGGTTGGTGCACATTAGCGGCAAGCACGTGGGCCTGGCCTGCAGCGAAGGCCTGTACCTGGATGGCCGCCGGGTGGACGCGCGTGACAGCACGCACTGGGACGCCGGGCAACGCATCTTGATCAACCGGTCGGTGCAAGCGGCCGTGTTCGAGAATCCCAGCACCACCATCCTGAGCCAGGGTCTGGCCTATGACAAGTGCGATGTGGGCGTGGTGACCGACGTGACTTGGCTACCCGCCCTGAGCGACTTTGACATTCTGGACGCCGAGCAAACCTACAAGGTGGCGCGCACACAGGTGGATGTGGTGCTACCCACCGGCACGGCTGTGCTCAATGCCGCTGACGCGCAGTCGCTCGAATTGGCAGAGCTGTGCGACGGTAAGGTAATTTTTTATGGTCTGTCAGCCGACCACCCGACCCTGGTGCAGCAGCGCGGCGCGGGTGAGCGCGCCGTCTTCTTGCGCGACGGCACGATCGTGTTGGCGCACGGCAGCAATGAAATTTCCTTGTTGTCGCTGTCCAGCCTAAAACCCACCAAGGCCGCCCAGCCCGAAATGGTGATGGCGGCCGTGGCCGCGGCCTGGGCACTGAACATTCCGCCCGAACTCATAGGCGCGGGACTGCGCACCTTTGAGTCCAACCCGCAAAAAACGCCGTATTGATCAGCGTCTATCGATACGCCCTCCTAGCACCCACACCGAATACGCCATGGAAGTAACCCGCCTTCGCGCCCTGCGCGGCCCCAATCTCTGGAGCCACCACACCGCCATCCAAGCCGTCGTTTCGTGCAGCCCGCAGGACTGTGACGTGGGGCAACTGCCGGGTTTTGAGGCCCGACTGCGGGCCCGCTTTCCCGAGGTCAGCCCGTTTCAGGCTATTGGCAGCGAGGACACGGTGTCCATGGCCCGCGTGCTGGAGCTGGCCGCACTGGGCTTGCAGGCGCAGGCCGGCTGCCCGGTGACCTTCAGTTGCACAAAGCCCACCATGGACGCCGGGGTCTACCAGGTGGTGGTGGAGTACAGCGAAGAAGAGGTAGGACGCCTGGCCTTTGCGCTGGCGCAAACCCTGTGCATGGCCGCCCTAGAAGACACGCCGTTTGACTTGGCTGCTGCCCTGGAGCAACTGAGTGAACTCGACGAGGACGTGCGCCTGGGGCCCAGCACCGGTTCGGTGGTCAACGCCGCGCTGGCGCGCAACATTCCCTACAGCCGCATGACGGCCGGCAGCATGGTACGTTTTGGCTGGGGCAGCAAGCAGCGCCGTATCCAGGCCGCCGAAATTGACGCCACCAGCGCCATTGCCGAAGCCATTGCACAAGACAAAGAACTCACCAAAAAGCTGCTGCACGCCGCAGGCGTGCCCGTGCCCATGGGCCGCGCTGTGATGGACGCCGATGACGCCTGGCAAGCCGCGCTAGAAATTGGCCTGCCGGTGGTGGTCAAGCCCTTGGACGGAAACCAGGGCAAGGGCGTAACGGTGAACATCACTACCGAGCCCCAGTTACGCGCCGCCTACGCCGTGGCCACCGAGTTTCGCGACCGTATTCTGGTGGAGCGCTACATGCCGGGCAACGACTTTCGTCTGCTGGTGGTGGGCGACAAGCTGGTGGCCGCAGCCCGGCGCGACCCTCCCAAGGTGGTGGGTGACGGCGTGCACACGGTGGCGCAACTGGTCGACCAGGTCAACTTAGACCCCAAACGCGGCAGCGGACACGCCACATCGCTGACCAAAATTCGCTTTGACGACATTGCCCACGCCTGCCTGGCCGGCCAGGGGTTTAGCGCCGCCACCGTTCCCGCCAAGGGCCAACGCGTCAATCTGCGCAACAACGCCAACCTGTCTACCGGCGGCTCGGCCACTGATGTGACCGATGACGTGCACCCCGACGTGGCGGCCCGTGCCGTGGCAGCAGCCCACATGGTGGGCCTGCACATTTGCGGCGTGGACATGGTGTGCGAAAGCATTCTTCGTCCGATTGAAGAGCAAGGCGGCGGCGTGGTCGAAGTCAACGCCGCACCGGGCTTGCGCATGCACCTGAGTCCCTCGTTTGGCAAGGGTCGCCCGGTGGGCGAGGCCATCATTTCGCAGCTCTTCAAAAGCGGACAAGACGGGCGCATCCCGATCATCGCCGTGACCGGCACCAATGGCAAAACCACCACCGTGCGCCTGATCTCGCACCTGCTGGCCCACCAGGGCTGGTGCGTGGGCATGACCAATACCGACGGCGTCTATGTGGGTGGCCAGTGCATTGACACCGGCGACTGCAGCGGCCCCAAGAGCGCCAAGAGCGTGCTACACCATCCCGACGTGGACGCAGCCGTGCTGGAAACCGCGCGCGGTGGCGTGCTGCGCGAAGGCCTGGCCTTTGACTACTGTGACGTGGCCGTGGTCACCAACGTGGGCAGCGGGGACCACTTGGGCCTGAACTACATCACCACAGTCGATGAGCTGGCCGTACTCAAGCGCGTCATCGTGCAAAACGTCGCGCCCAAAGGCATGGCGGTACTCAACGCCGCCGACCCGGTGGTGGCCAAGATGGCCGCTAAGTGCAAAGGGGCGGTGACGTTTTTTGCGCTGGATAAGTCCAACCCGGTCATGACGACCCACATGGCGCAAGGCCACGCCGTGGTCTACGTTGAAAACCAGCAGCTTGTGGCCGCCAAGGGTGCGGTCAAGCACTACGTCAATCTGGCGGGCATTCCGGTCACGCTGAGCGGCAGCATTGGCTTTCAGGTGGAAAACGTGATGGCCAGTGTGGCAGCAGTCTGGGCCCTGGGCCTGGACTGGGACACCATCCGCAGCGGGCTGGCGGATTTTTCGACCGACCAAGACAACGCGGCCGGGCGCTTTAACGTGTTCAAGTACCGGGGCGCCACCGTGATTGCCGACTACGGCCACAACCCAGACGCGATGCTGGCCCTGGTCAACGCGGTCAACACCATGCCAGCCACCCGGCGCTCAGTGGTGATCAGCGGCCCAGGCGACCGGCGCGACCAGGACATACGTCAGATCACCGAAATTCTGGGTGACACCTTTGAAGAAGTGGTGATGTTCGAAGACCAGTGCCAGCGCGGCCGCCAGGACGGCGAGGTGATGGCGCTGTTGCGCCAAGGCCTGGCCAGCGCCAAAAAGGCCAGCCAGCGCTCAGAAGTCTATGGCGAATTTTTGGCCATCGACACGGCCATGGACGCGCTGCAGGCCGGCGAGCTGTGCCTGATTCTGGTGGACCAAGTGGAAGAGGCCATGGCCTATATCGCGGCCAAGATCGCCAAGGACACCAAGACCGCCCGGGCGGCTTAAAGGCCAGAGCGGCTTATTTTCCCGCCTGCGCCTTCCCGTGGCGAAACACGTCGATATCTACGCCGTCGGGGTAGTACGGCCGGCCGGCCGTGTAGCCGTTTTTGCCCTTCTCGCCGCACTGCCAGATGATTTGCTTGGTATTGCGGTCGATCACCACGAAGCGGTCATTCAAGTCACCGACTACCAAAATGTCGCCCGCGTCGGGCAGCTCGCGGGCAATGGAGCGACCGGGTTTGCGCGGGTGGAGTCAAAGGCTGCTTCATGACGACCCACTGCGCGCCCTCGGTGCACGAGGGGCAGTCAGGGAACCCGTAAAGCGGTAATAGCCCCGACCGGTCGGCCGCAGCGCGCTGCGGTCCATGGCCACTGCGGGGTAGCTGTAGTTGCCTTCGGCGCCTGCCAGCCCGTCTTACAGCCACCCGTGCGACAGAAGGGTGAGTGCACATGGTGTAGTCTTGCCTGGAACCCTTTTTGAAAGCGCGCCCATGCCAGACTCAAACCCTTACGTCCCGCCCAAAATATGGACTTGGAACAAGGCCAATGGTGGTCGTTTCGCCAACATCAACCGTCCGGTGGCTGGAGCAACCCACGAACAGGCGCTACCGCACGGCAAGCACCCGCTGCAGCTTTATTCGCTAGGCACGCCCAATGGCATCAAGGTCACGGTCATGTTGGAAGAGCTGCTGGCCCAGGGCCACAGCGGCGCCGAATACGATGCCTGGCTGATTCGCATCAACGAAGGCCAGCAATTTGGCAGCGGCTTTGTAGCGGCCAACCCGAACTCCAAAATCCCGGCGCTTCTGGACTACAGCCAGGGCGACAAGCCAGTGCGGGTGTTTGAGTCGGGCGCGATTTTGTTGTACCTGGCCGAAAAGTTTGGCACCCTGGTGCCGACCGATCCGGCCCTGCGTGCCGAATGCATGTCTTGGCTGTTCTGGCAAATGGGCAGTGGGCCCTATCTGGGCGGCGGTTTTGGGCATTTTTATGCCTATGCGCCCTTCAAGATCGAATACGCGATTGATCGCTTTGCCATGGAAGTCAAGCGCCAAATGGACGTGCTCAACCATCGCCTGGCCGAGAGCCGCTTCATAGCCGGAGACGACTACACCATTGCCGACATCGCCATCTGGCCCTGGTACGGCGGCATGGCCAAGGGCCAGATGTACGAAGGCGGCGAGTTCTTGCAAGTGCAGGAATACACCCACCTTATCCGCTGGGCCGACGAAATTGCCAAGCGGCCGGCCGTGCGCCGGGGCCGCATGGTCAACCGGGTGATGGGGCCGCTGGAAAACCAGCTGCACGAACGCCACGACGCCGGCGACTTTGACACAAATACCCAGGACAAGCTGCAGACCAAGCCGCAGGCCTGAGCAGGTGCAAAAAACGCCCCTCGTGTACGCTGAAATGGCTTCAAGTCATCTAAACCGAGCGCGAAAAGAAGGGCGCGTTAGCGCCGGGTTTAACGAGTTTTTTTGGCTTTGGCTGCGGGGGACGCCGAAGCGGCCATCGACGCGCCCTGTGCCATTGCCGACTCCATGGCATTTTCTGCAGTTGTTGCAGCCGTCTTCAGGCCCTTAGCCACTGAGGCAAAGACTTCGGGCTGGGGATGGGCTTTTTCCACCGCGTCTATGGTGCTGTGGAACTGGCCAAAACTCAGGGCGGTGGCGTCCTGGAGGTTTTTGGCGAACATGGCAATGCCAGCTTCGGCGGATTCCTTCATGATTTCAAACCCAGCCTGAGGGTCCTTGATGCTCTTGATGGACTCCATGGTCTGGGCAATGGCACTTTGGGCTTGCGCCGCCTGCTTTTGGGCCAGATCAGCCCAAGCCTTGAGGTTGTCCTGGGTGGGCTTGATCGCGTCTTGCACGGCGGCCGGGTTGAATTGAGGAGCCGATTCCGACAGGGTTTTGGCGATGGCTTCGAAGGGAGTGTTCTTGAACATGGGGATCCTTAGTTTGAAAAATGTTGCAGTGCAGCAATTATCAACCTTATTCCAGCCGCGTGCCTATTTTTTTAGATAAATCGGTCCGCTGTGGTTTTTCTGCCCTTCGCAAACCCGCAGCCCTTGGGTCTTGGGCATAGCTCGAAGTGTTCGGGCAATGGGCGGGCATTCGCCCAGAAAAAGCCCGGGGTTCGCCATCGAAGCCGGTGCCCCCGCTTCACTCCATGGGGCGCACATCGTAATTAGCGGCGATCTGGCCGCGATAAGAGTTGATCAGGTGCTCCAGGGAGTCACCTGTCTGGACACCTTCCATGGAGCTCTGAGCGGGCTGCATGAGCCGTATGTACGCCAGGTTGGTGGCAAGCGCCTCGGCCAGGCCCGGGTTGGCGCGAATGAGCACCTGTAACGCTGACTGGTGCAACTCGTAAATTAATGCCGGAGTTTCAGCCACAACATTGGCGTTTTGAGGTAGACAAGCGATCAAAGCACGTCGACCGAAAAATTCTGTCGATACAAAAAACTCCTCCTTGGCTTTGTTTTCCTGATCTACCCCGTGGCGCTTGACGCGCCCTTCGGCCACGATAAAAAGCGAAGCACGGAGCTCGCCCAATTGCACTACCTGAGCGCCTGCCGGGAATCTATGCGCGATCAAGTGGTCCATGATCTCCAAGCACCATGGGTCCGAAAAATTGCGGAAGAGGCGCACCTGCTGGATTAGATGGAAAAGATCAGAGGAGCGATTTGAAATTTTGCTGCGAGCAATCCCCTCCACCACGCCGTGTCGTGGCAATGCGACCGAGATGTCAGACCGGCGCATGGACTCAAGAATGTTTTTAATGATGGCATGGTCTGCCTTCAAACCATTGGTCTTGTTGGAAATGAAGTACTGCACTTCGTAAAGGATGCCGTCTTGTGTCATCTTGCGCGCAAAGATGTTTGGAGGCTTTTCTTGTTTGATGCCCGCCGCGCCCAGAACACCGGCGTACAAAACGCGTTCAACGCTCTCTACGGAAATATCGTAGTCAATCGTGATCTCCACAGAGCGGCGGGTTACGTTGGCAGCAGTAGAGAGGTTTTGAATCGCCTGCTTCATGATGCTCACGTTGGGTATGGTGATCACCCGATCCGCTGTGTGCAAAATGGTATTGCGCCAGGTAATTTGGTCGACAAAACCCTGCTTGTCGCCAATACGCACCACATCTCCGACTTGAAAGCTTTTTTCCAGATTCAAAATAATGCCAGCAAACAAGGCCACCGCAAAATCTTTCAGTGCAAAACCTAGCAATGCAGCCGAACCTGCCAGGGCCGCAAGCAAGGTCGAGATATTGCGCCCAAACACCAACGACAAAATCAAGCAGCCACCAATGAAAATAACCACACCTGAAGTGATGGTGCCGATAAGCTGTGGCACCTTGGTTTTTATGGTGCGCTCAACATATCCATGGATGAACTCTTGTTTAATAAAGCGGGAGACCAGGATAGTCAAAATCAGAGCTGCAGTCCCTGCCACATACTCCCACACTGCCGAACCAGATATTTGGAGAACATAGGCGATAGGTTCGATAAAACCCTCGGTGAGATTACTCAGCAAGATGAGCGCCACCATCGCAATGACTAACCCTCGGTAACTTGTTTTCATAGCCTGAACCTGGGTGAATCTTGTTACATGGAAGCGGGCAAGCGGACGATAAATCCAGGCACATCACTGCCCGACACATCCAGACTGCCACCAAAGTGCTCGACGATCAAACGCGCCAAAATCACGCCGGTCAAACTCTTGTTAGCACCCTCAGGCGCTAGGCCTGCAGCCATTTTTTCTAAAAATTGGCGGCTTTCGTCGAGCAATTTTTCGCTTGGCGCGTTGGCTCCAACAAAAGCGGTGCCGCTCAGGCTTATCGTCAGCCATTTGTCGTTGTCTTGGCTCAGCGATAGCAGCACCTCGCCCTGTCCCGACAACTGGGCAGCGTAAGCAACCAAGTTGGCCAGGGCTTTTTCGACCAAGGCGGGCTCACCGCGGGTCGCGGGAAGGTTCGTCTGAATCTGGGTCTTGACATGGAAATGCGGAAATCTTTGGTACAGCGCAACATCCGCTACCAAGCGTTCCATAGACGCTGCAACCGACATGAGCGAGCTCTTGGACTGTGCCAAGCCTTGGCGGAATACTTCAATCTGTTCATAGTCGGCTACCAAGCGCATCAGGTTCTCTGACTCCGCTAATGCGAATGCCAGATGCTGGCGTGGGGCGGCATTATCCCCGTCACCCAAGACCCGCGCAGCCGTTTTGAGCTGACCTGTAATTGCCAACAGAGGCTCGCTCAGGGAGGACATCAGGTGCGCGAAAAAACGGCGTTTGACGGAATCAAGGTGCTTGACCTTTTCTATTGCCACCTGACCCAAGGCGATCTGTGTTTCCATCATCTGCCGCTGTGCGCCGAACGAACCCATCATGCCTGCACGGATCGCATCTAGCTTGACGTAACCGATCACAGACAACAAGGACAGCACCAGAAAAGCAATGGTGAACCGAATCCATGCATCAACTGCGGCGGCGGCAAATTTCGCCGTCAAATCACCAACCACTGCGACAGTCACGATCGGATCACCGTTGAAGCTGGGCACCTTAAGGGTATGGATGAAGACCTTTTTCTCACCCGCGTCGGTAATTATAAATTTCGTTGCGCGCGGGTCGAAATCTGCCACGCGTATCATATTTTGGGTGGCGGAGTCGCTGTATTCAAAGTAGATGTCTTCACCCTTTTTAATGTCGGTCTTGTCGTCACTTGAGCGCTCTGTGTTTTTCCACACTGCCTCCGTGATTCCAAAGGCCCAACTCATCTCGGTTTTGTCTGCGGCTTCTTCCAGCGGGTAATGGAAGCTCGTCACGAATTCAATAGCCCCCTGGAACTCACCCTCTTTGAACACTGGTACCAGGGCGCGTATACCAACCACACCGCCATCGCCGGTTTCCACCACCATCAAGCGCTGCTGCTTTTTCGAAACTTCGACAACTGCATGGCGAACCTTGGACATATCCATTTGCCCCAATTCGGGATGGTGTGCGCGATAAAACAGCGTGGCTGGCGGGACATAGAGATTTACTTGTGTCAGATCGTGGCGCTTGCGGACAGATTCATAGAAATCGTCCAAATTTTCCGCTGTCTTTTTGCGGTCACGCCGCTCAAAGGCGTGGATGAGCTCATCGTCAAGTAGCAGCACGTCAGCGCCCAAACCCATCGCACGGTATCTGCTCTTCACCAATTCTTCGAAAATAACTTCGAACTTTTGAAAGTTCGCTTCTGCTAACTCGACGATGTGGTCGGTTCTGGTTTTGTAAGCTGATACGCCCACAAAGCTAGCCACCAGCAAGGCGATTAAAAGCAGCCCGGCAATTATCCAGGGGTTAGACTTTATTTTCATAGGGAAAGATCAAGTTTTTGACGGAAAGTGGTAGTGAATATGTGCAAGGAACGGTGCGGTTGCGCTTGCATTTTCGAATCCCAAAACAGCCTTACGCTGAAAACGTTCGCAGTCAGAGATTATCAGTAATCCAAATTGGGGTCGGCAGTCTGTGTCTGCCGTGGTCCTTTATATGTGGGCGATTGCCAAGGCGCCCACTGTGACACCGATTGCGCCAGCGACGAACATGCCGATCTTGAGCCATTTTCTACGGGTCAGCAGTGCAATCGCTGCGAGCGCAATAGACACCTGCAATACGGTGGTGGCCTGTGCCCAGCGGTGGTGCTGGTGCATCTCGGCATCTGATTTATTGTCCCACTCAAGAGACAGCGCCTCTAATTGTTCGGCCTTGGCCTTGATCACCGTCTTTTCTTCTTTGTAGCGTTTGATGTCGGCTTCATAAATGTCTTTTTTGCCAGCCGGCGCTAAATCCAAGGCCAATTCGCTCAGGTTTTGTTTGGTGCTTTTGGACTGAAAGTAACTCCACTGGTTCGCTGCCTCGGTCTTTTTGATGGCGGCGTTGTTTTTGTACAGCCCCGCGTTAGCTTGTGTGGCACCGCCCATATAACCAAATAAGGCACCCACCGTGGCGATAATCGCGGTGAACAAAGCAATCTGGCTTGTCATATTGCCGCTGTCTTGGTGGTTAGACCCGTGTTGTGCTGCGTGCTCCAACTCGTGGTCGTGGGGGCCATGGACGTGAAAGTCTGAACCTGACATGCTGGAACTCCTAATCAATTTTGAGGAAATAAAACTCTATCTTACAGCTATGGAGCGCCAAATCTCCGTTATGTAAGTGTCTTTTTAATTGCTTGCTGCCTACTGAAGTACAGACCAGTCAAGCAACTGTTCGGCAAGTTACCCTAACAATATTTCAGAATGAATTTCTTGATCCTGCAGTAGGTTTGTAGTTTGATTTATTCACTACTTTACTATTATTTTTTTAAATATTTTTATTAAATTAGCAATTAAAAACTACTTACTGTAAATTGTTATGTGGTGTTTTAACTTGGGGGCACCCAGGCACGTCCAAGCGGTTTGCTGCCTGGGGTGTCCCTGTCTGCCTTAACGTGGTGTGGGCTTAGGCGCAGGCGGCGCGGCTCCAAAGGGGTTCATGGCGACCTGGGCGGGGGCCGGGCCTGGCCCGGGGCCGCCAGCCGAAGGCGGTAACTGGTCACTCAAGGTCTGGAGGAAGGCGAGCACATCATCAATCTCACGCTCGGTGAGCGCAGGTCCGGCAGACGCGGCGCGGTCAAAAGGAGCACGGTCACTCACGATATTGGTCCAATAGGCTGCGGGCAAGTCATTGGCCACACCGGCAGATCCGTACCAGCGCTTGGGGTCGCTGTTGCGGCTGGCATAAAAGCTCACCACATCCCGCAGATTCTTAAAAAATGCGTTGTGCATGAACGCCTGGCGCTGCGCCACGTTGCGCAAGGACGGCATTTTGAAGGTGCCGCAGAACTTTTCCACGCTCACACCCGATGGGACGTTGGCGCTAAGCGCTGGGCGCGTCCTTTGCGGCCCGCACAGGCCCAGATCAAAGTAGGAAGGATTGGCGTTGGCGGGGATGCTCTTGTTGCGCGGAATACCAGTGGCGTAGTGCCCAAAGTCGGTGAACAGGTTGTCGGTCGGGCCGCTGGCCTTGGGGTTCATGGTGTGGCAGCTTGCGCAATTGCCTTTTTTCGCATCCATGAACAGGTTCATTCCGCTGGTCTCGGTGGGTGTGAGCTGGGCCTTGCCAGCAACAAACTGGTCGTAACGCGAAGAAAACGACTGAAACTTAGCAGTGGTTTCATAGGCCGCAATGGCCTGGGTGACCTGTTGAAAGGCTTTGGCAGAGTCTTTGAAGACGTCGGCCCCAAAGACGGTTCGCATTTGACTGGCGTAGCCGGAGGCGGCGATTTTCGCCACCACGCGGGCTGCATCTTTGTTGTTCATCTTTAGGCCGCGAGAAACGGTCCTTGGGCCTGCTGTGCCAGGGTATCCACCCGACCGTCCCAGAACAAGCCCCCCATCGGATCGACATCGCCATCGCGCACCCGAAAACCAAAGGCGGGGGTGAAAATGCTGTAGGAGTTGTGGAGGACGGCGCGGATGCCAATAACGTTGGGTCGGCTGCCCTGCGGTACGCCGATGCGCGATCCGTTGAGATTGGCAAACCCCGTGGCCAGCGAGTCGCAATTGGCGCAAGCGGTGCCGCGCGGCTCGGACAGGTTGGTGTCGTTGAAAATCTTTTCACCCAAGTCCTGCAAGGCACTGCTAACCGGCGCTAACGCATTCAGCGGCTTGGAGGCGGCGGGCGCAGGTGGGCTCGCGGCGGCTAAGGGCTTGGCAGACAAGGTGGTCTGCTGGGCTGCTGCTGCCGTGGGCATGGACATCGCAGCCGCAGGCTTGGGCGCAAGCATCGCAGCCTTGGGCGCGCCTGGGGGCGGTCCAGGAGGCCCACCCCCAGGAGGAGGAGTTGCAGCCAGCGCGCTGCATAGCAGGACTGCATTACTGGCTATCAAGGCCAAGGCGGCTGCATAGGCGGATGGTCTCGTCTTAGATGGCTCAAGGCGTATGGCATAAGACACGGCAGTTGTCACGGAAATATCTCCTTTTAAAAGGGCTTTGCTTTAGGGAGCGGATTGCGCAGGGGGCGGGTTGATGGAACGGAGCTGGTTTCGCCCTGCGACCACCTGGTTTTCTACGTCCACATGCAGGTGGGCCAAGCGCAAAGCGTCTAGGTTGTAGGGAGGGGGCGGCAAAATTGAACCGTCGAAGACGCCTCATCGTTGCCAGCGACTTTGGCTGGCCTTAGGATGCCGGCTTCGATCACTTTTTAAACACGGAAATTGTTCCGCGTCTACGGCAACTTAAGCATAAACTAATGCGAAATTCGGCGCTAGGATCAATTACTTTTTAAGGAACGACACCATTATGATTTGCTTCCAATGCAATGCCGAAATCATTGGCGGCAAACGTTTCTGCGGGGAATGTGGCGCGTCTCAAGTTTTGCACTGCCCCAAGTGCAATATTGCATCCCCGATTGGAAAATCCTTTTGCTCAGATTGCGGCACTGCCATTGGGGTAAGCCCCGCGACAAGCAAGCCAGCGGCGTCGGTCTCGGTGGAGAAAATGCTGGGATCTTCCGATCAGGTGAAAGACGTCAATAGCGGCGAACGAAAAGTAATCACCGTTTTATTCGCCGATATCAAAGGCTCGATGGAGTTAATCGAAAAGCTGGACCCGGAAGACGCACGTGCCATCGTTGAGCCCGCACTGCAGGTAATGATCGATGCAGTTCTTTACTATGGTGGCTACGTGGTTCAGACGACCGGCGATGGTATTTTTGCCATGTTTGGTGCACCGGTTGTCCATGAGGATCACCCGCATCGCGCGCTCTATGCAGCGCTACGCATGCAAGCTGAACTCAAAGAATACTCTGCCCGTATAAGTGCACAGGGCCATCAACCGATACAAGGTCGGGTGGGCGTTCATACGGGTGAGGCAGTGGTCCGTCCCCTGCGCATTGGAAATGGCCAAGTCGAATACACGCCCATAGGACACTCAACCAGCTTGGGCGCCCGACTTCAAACACTGGCCCCGGTCGGTTCGATTGCCGCCTCAGAGGCGATGCGCCAACTGTGCGAAGGCTCTTGCGAATTTAATGACCTCGGTCTGACAAAAGTCAAGGGCGCAAGCGAGTTGGTGAAAGTTTATGAAGTCACTGGCATGGGCAAACAGCGCACCCGGATGCAGCGCTCTGCGGGTCAAGGTTTTACCAAATTTGTGGGTCGGGCCCGGGAGTTGGATTCGCTTCGGTATGCCGCTGAACAAGCCCAGGCTGGTAACGGTCAATTGGTCGCCATTGTGGCCGAAGCGGGTACCGGTAAATCCCGTTTGATCCATGAATTCATGGCGGATACCCGGTCTACGACCAAAGTCCTCGAAACATCTTCGGTATCGCATGGAAAGACCTCTTATTGCCTGCCGATCATTGAATTGCTGCAGGTCTATTTTGGCATTGAGGCCCAAGACAATGAGTTGAAGCGGCGCGAAAAAGTCACGGGCAAGGTTGCCGATCTGGATCCCAACTTAATAGATATACAACCCTATGTGTTGAGCTTATTGAACCTCAACGGCACAGACGACCCCTTGCTACAAATGGATGAAGCTACACGCGAGCTGCAGACATGGGAGGGTCTGAAGCGCTTGCTCGTGCGCGAATCAGTCAATCAGCCTCTGACCTTGATCTTCGAGGATTTGCATTGGATTGACGATAAAACCCAAGAGTTTTTAACTGTGCTGGCTGACACGATAGGGACGGCAAGAATTCTGCTAATTGTGAATTACAGACCCGAATATGTTTACCGATGGACCAGCAAATCCTACTTTACCCAGATCCGCCTTGACCCGCTGGGCGAAAGCACTGCCAAAGAAATGCTCGCTGCGATGCTGGGAGAAAATACACAATTAGCCGATCTGAAGCGACTCATCATTGAGAAGTCCAGTGGTACACCATTTTTCATGGAAGAGATGGTGAAAGCATTATTTGATGATGGCACCTTGGCCCGTGACGGCAAGGTCATATTGACCAAGAAACTGAACGAATTGGACATGCCTTCGTCTGTGCAGGCGATTCTCGCAGCCCGTATCGACCGCTTGTCCGCCCATGCCAAGGAAATATTGCAAACCCTTGCCGTCATGGGCAGAGAGTTCCCCATCGCACTGATTGTGGCGGTCACCGGCAGTCCACGAGAGAAAATTGAAAAACAGCTGAAAGAATTGCAGGCGGGTGAGTTCATCTATGAGAAACATGTCTCAGGTGAGAAGGGTTACATCTTCAAAAGTGCCTTGACCCAAGATGTCGCTTACAACACTTTATTGATTGAACGTCGAAAAATACTGCACGAACGGATTGGTACGTCAATTGAGTTGTTGTATTCGACGTCGATGGAGGACCATATTCCCGCCCTCGCTTACCATTATGGGCGCAGCAATAATATGGATGCTGGCATCCAATATTTAACCCATTCCGGGCGGCAGAAATTGATGGAGGCACGAAAAAATGTTGCGCCTGGCACGCACCATTCATTTATCCAAGCGGGTAGCACCGAGGTCGCTTCGCCCGCTGAACCAAAAGCTGCGACGATTGATTGCGTGGAATCAATTTGGCGCTATCCCGTAAAGTCGATGGCGGGTGAAAAACTGCAGTCTGTATTTGTTTCAGACAAAGGATTGCTGGGGGATCGGGTTTACGCTTTCGTGGATCAACATTCAAACCGAGCCGCGGTGGTGCGGAAATGGGCCGAGAACTTCTTGAACTACCACCCGCATTTCGCATCAGAGCCCCACCCTGAGTCGCCGGTACCGCCATTGAAAATTGTCATGCCTTCTGGTGAAACGCTCACCACAGTTGACTCGGATCTCGAAGAACGTATTTCCAAGGTGTTTGAGCGCACGTTGACACTGATAAGCACCGCTCCACCCGGCCTTTTGATTGAGGTGCCAATGGGCACTTTGGGTGGTGCCTTAAGTGAAGTTACTGAGTTTCCGCTGGGCGGCGGTGCACCGGCAGGCGCTTTCTTTGATTACGGATGCATGCATCTGATCGCATCGTCCACCTTAAACCATTTGCAAAAAATGTATCCCAAGGGTCGGTTTGATGTACGAAGATTTCGGCCCAATCTGGTGATCGACACAACTGCTGAAGCGTTTATTGAAAACTCGTGGGTAGGTCGCACCGTCATGATAGGTAACGCGGTGGTACTGAAAGTCAGTATTCCTTGCCCCCGGTGCATCAGTGTGACCCTGGCACAAGACGATTTACCCCGAGACCCCAGCATTCTTCGCGCCATCGCTGAGCAAAACATGTGTGATTTAGGCGACTTTGGCAATCTTCCGTGTGCTGGCGTTTACGCCGAGGTGATAAAAACTGGACACATTCAGTGCGGGGATACTTTGCGTTTTGTGGAATGAAAACATCGTGTAAGGGATCACGAAAGTTAGACGGGGCTGCGGAACAATTGCTCGATGGCATGCTCGAGATAGGTTATGTTGCTTTGGAAGGAGCCACCATAGTCTGCGCCGTGGAAGCCGATGGCGGTGCTCACCCGGGTGTACTGAGATTCAAAGCCCGATACCCAACGCTAAGCCTCGAAAATTGCCGACGTCCCGTTTTCTCAAGTCCTCAGGTCGCAGAACGCTTTGAGATGGGCCTGCAGCGGATCTGGGCTTCGTGATGTTTGGCAGTCGTTTGGCAAGCGGCCTGTTCCGACCTGCTTTTTTTGGAGAGTATCCATGCTGTCTATAGACCGCCCCGAAACCCAGTACGTTCTATCGGGCGAACTGAGCATCGCCTACCAGGTCTTCGGCCATGGCGATTGCGATTTGCTCTATGTTCCTGGCATCATTTCCCACCTGGAATTCATGTGGGAAGACGCCGATTCCAGCGCCTTCTTGATGGCATTGGGTCAGCACTTTCGCGTCATCATTTTTGACAAACGCGGGCAAGGCATGTCCGACCGTATTGAAGGCGCCACTACTCTGGAGGAGCGGATTGACGACCTTCGGGCAGTGATGGAAGCCGCCGGATCCGAAAGCGCGACCCTTTTCGGATTATCGGAAGGTGGGCCTGTGTGTCTGCTGTTTGCGGCGACTTACCCCAAAAAGGTGGAGCACCTGATTTTGTTTGGCGCGATGCCCAAATTTTGGGGGAGCGACGACTACCCCCACACTCCGCGCCTTGAGATGGTCTTGGAACCCCTGATTGCCAATTGGGGCAAAGGGCATTTTGTTGCACTTGCCGGACCCAAGGGCGGCTTTGATGCAAACCACTTGCAAGCGCTCGCCAAAATGGAACGCATGGCCTGCTCGCCCAGCGGGGTGCGCAAGTTCATGATGGCCAATGATCTGATCGATGTGCGGCCTATCCTGCCCCTCGTACTCCAAGACACGCTGGTCATTCAGCGCAGGCACGACAAGATGGTGCGCAGGGGCAATGGCCGCTACCTCGCAGACCACATACCCAACGCGACCTACTTGGAGTTACCCACAACGTCGCACCTGCCCCAGTTTGAAGACAGCCAGGAGGTGCTTGAGGCCATGGTTCGCTTTGTCAGGGCTTCGCGCCTTGGCCGCAGTGAGTACCTGGAAGACAAAAAACTCAGTACGGCACTCTTTACGGACATCGTCGGTTCCACCGAAAAATTGCTCCAAATGGGCGACCAAGCCTGGCGCAAGGCCTTGGACCAGCATGATGCCGTGGCCGCCCCCTTGGTGAAACAGTTCCGTGGACGCATTGTGAAAAACACGGGCGACGGGCTCTTGGCTGTTTTTGACGGCCCGGTGCGTGCGCTGCAATGCGCATTGGCCCTGGTGCAAGCCCTAGAGGCGATTGGCCTGCCCATCCGCGCTGGTCTGCATGTGGGTGAAGTGGTAAGCCGTGGTGGAGATGTCACCGGCATCGCTATCAATATTGCGGCGCGGGTCATGGAAAAGGCCGCTTCAGGAGAAGTGTTGACGACCCGAACACTGAAAGACCTGACGGGCGGCAGCGAAATGGCCTTTGCCTCGATGGGCGAGCATGCGCTTAAGGGTTTGAGCGAGCACTTTGAATTGTTCAGCCCCACGGGGCACACGTCTAAAGTGAAGTAGGCGCGCCCCCCCGAACAACTAGCGCTTCGCAATCAAATCGCCAGATACTGCTGGCGTAATTCGGTGTTCTCGATCACATCTTTGGCGGTGCCGTCAAAAACCACCTCGCCCATGTCCAAAATCAGCGCGCGGTCTGATAAGTGCAATGCTGCGATAGCGTTTTGCTCCACGATGATGGTGGTAAAGCCCAGTTCCTTGATTTCTTCCAGAATTTTTTCAATCTCTCGGACAATCACTGGCGCCAGACCTTCGTAGGGCTCGTCGAGCAACAGCAGCTTGACGTCACGCGCCAGCGCCCGGGCCACCGCCAGCATTTGCTGTTCGCCGCCCGACATGGTTACCGCCTCTTGCTTGCGCCGCTCGGCCAAACGGGGGAAGTGATCGTAAATGCGTTCAATAGACCAGCCGATGGGCTTTTCAATCTGCGCGAGTTGCAGGTTTTCTTCCACCGTCAGGCTAGGGATAATGCGACGATCTTCTGGCACCAGTCCCACGCCCAGGCGCGATGCTTGGTAAGCACTCATCGTGTGCAGCGGTTGACCATCGAGCCAAATCTCCCCTTGTTGCAGTTTGGGCGCATCAAGACGGGCAATCGAGCGAAGCGTGGATGTCTTGCCTGCACCGTTGCGCCCCAAGAGGGCGACGATTTCACCTTTGTTGATCTGGAAACCCACACCTTGCACGATATAGCTTTCGCCATAGTAGGAGTGCATGTTGCTGCATGAGAAATAAGCGTTGGGTGCGTTCACAGATGCGCTCCTCCAAGATAGGCTTCTTGCACGCGCGGGTCGGTCTTTATAGCGCTGGGTAGGCCTTCGGCAATGATGGTGCCTTGCGCCATAACGCTGATTTTTTCGGCCAATGAGAAAACAACATGCATATCGTGCTCGATGATGATTTTGGTGACCTTGCCGTCGCCTAGGCGTTGAAGCAGATCAATCGTGCTGTTCGTGTCTGCCCGCGACATGCCAGCAGTGGGTTCGTCCAGGAGAAGCAGCTTTGGCTCTTGGGCCAGGCACATGGCCAGCTCCAGTCGCCGCTTATCACCGCGCGATAGACTGTTGGCGATCGTATTGCGCTTGCTGTACAGCCCTACGTCTTGCAGCATGTGTTGGGCCACCTCATGGACTAAGGTCTGCTCAGCAGCACGCGACCAACTATTGAGCTTGAATTGCCCATCGCGGTGCGAAAATGCCGGAATCAGTACATTGTCCAAAAGGCTCAGTTCTCCGAAGATTTCGGGCGTTTGAAACACGCGGACCACTCCGGCCTGGTTGATTTCATGCGGTTGCAAGCCGATCAGCGAGATCCCGTCAAAGATGACGCTGCCTTCATCCGGAATCAGACGGCCCACAAAGGCATTAAGCAAGGTCGATTTGCCAGCGCCGTTGGGCCCAATGATGGCGTGTACGGTACCGAACTGGACCGTCAGGTTTACATCGTTAAGCGCCTTGAGACCACCAAAGCTTTTTTTCAGACCAGAGACTTCAAGTGCAGCCATCAGTGTGCTCCTGGGGTCGCGCCAGCGCCAGCTTGTGCGGTCGGCGGAGACAGGCGGCGCTGCAGACTTTGAATCCCCTGCATCAAACCACCCGGGACAAAGATAATCAGCACCAAAAACAGCACACCCAAGGTCAATTCCCAACCTTCGCCCACGAACAAGCCGACTACTTTGATGACGGGATGCTCAATGGCGCTGGGCAGAAAGCCAAAGACGCTGTGAAGAATCTGCTCATTGAAGGAAGAAAAAATATTTTCCAAGTACTTGATCACGCCCGCACCCAGCACCGGGCCCAGCAAGGTACCCACGCCACCCAAAATAGTCATCAGCACCACCTCGCCAGAAGCCGACCAATGCATGCGGTCAGGTCCGGCAAGCGGGTCGGTCACCGCAAGTAAAGCGCCGGCCAGACCCGCGTAACAACCGCTAATCACAAATGCCGTAAGTGCGTAGGAGCGTGTGTTGATGCCGGTGTATTTCAGGCGGTTTTGGTTGGACTTGACGGCCTTGAGCATCAATCCGAAAGGCGAGCGGGTGATGCGGATGGAGACGTAAAAGCTCAGAATCAACAAAATCGCGCAAAAGTAAAAGCCGCTGAAGCCAACCATGGAAAGGCCAAAAAAATTGGTGGATGGAATTCCGTCGCCCACCATGACTCCGAAAAGCCGGTCCAAACTTCGCGCATCATCTTTAGCCAATTGCAAGCCGGTTTCGCCATTGGTCAGCGGCGTCAGCACCGAATAGGCCAGGTTGTAGGCCATTTGTGCAAACGCCAAGGTAAGAATAGAGAAGTAAATACCGGAGCGCCGCAAACTCACATAGCCGATCATTAAAGCGAAAACGGCCGTCAGCAGCACGCTCAGAACAATGGCAGGAAGCACGTTCATGGTCAGTAGTTTGAAGCTCCAGACCGCAGTGTAAGAACCCAAGCCCAAAAAGGCTGCGTGCCCAAACGACAAGTAACCGGTCAGGCCAAAGAGGATGTTGTAGCCAATGGCGAAGATGCCAAAGATGCAAAATTTTTGTAATAGATCAGGATAACCGGCGCCAAAGGGTTTCAGTAATACGGGACCAGCCAGCACCACCAGGGCAAAGCCCAGAAGCATCCATCGGTCTTGTTTGGCCAATGTATTCATCATCAATCCTCCATCACGCCTTTGCGGCCTAGTAAGCCGCGCGGGCGCGTCAGCAAAATCACGACGGCCACCAAATAAACAATGACCTGGTCAATGCCCGGGATCAATTGTTTGATTTCATTCATAGACGCAAAGGATTGCAGGATGCCCAGCAAAAACCCAGAAGCGACCGCGCCGGGTAGCGAACCCATGCCGCCGACTACCACCACCACAAAGGACAGGACCAGAAAGTCCATACCTATACGGTAGTTGGGCGACACGATCGGGGTATACATGGCGCCCGCAACACCCGCTACGACCACGGCAATGCCGAAGACGATGGTAAAGCGGCGCTCGATATGTATGCCCAGCAGGCCCACTGTTTCACGGTCGCGCATACCAGCGCGAACGACCATGCCGAAGGTGGTGAATTGCAAAAAGGCAAATACCATCGCAATAATCAACATGGAAAACGAAAAATACACCAGACGCCACCAGGGGTAGCTGACGCTGGGCCCCAATCCAAGCCATTCGCCGATGTTGGCACTGCCAGCAAACATCTGCGGCGCGGGAACTGGTATGGGCGTGGCACCAAAAACACTCTTAACTAGCTCTTGGAGCACGATGGCCAAGCCGAAGGTCACCAAAATTTGGTCCGCATGGGTGCGGTGGTAAAAATGGCGTATCAGGCCGCGCTCCATCAAAACGCCCAGGGCCAGCATGAGCGGAATGGCCAGCACAATCGATAGCGGCACCGCAAAGCTGATGATCTGCAGCCCCAGGTCCCCCAACCAGACTTGCAGGTAAGGCACATCAACCATCATCTCTAGACCGGGAATGCTCTCGTCTTTGACCTGGGTGGACAGCTTAAGCAACATCTGCACCGTGACCGCGCAAAACCCACCGATCATGAACAAAGCTCCGTGGGCGAAATTGACCACGCCTAACGTACCAAAAATGAGTGTGAGCCCCAAGGCGATCAGCGCATACGCGCTGCCCTTGTCTAAACCGTTGAGTAATTGAAGAAAAATAGCATCCATGGGTTCGCCTATCCGCAGCAATGGCCGCAGCGACAATCAAAAAGTGAATCGGGTCCGGTAATTTTGCAATTAACCGGAACCCGCAGGGCACCAGAGCTGATCAGTTGACATGCTAAACAAGCCAAAAGATCAAAGGGCGTTAAACCATCAGACAACCGGGACTTTGTACGGGCCCAGCTCGCCGCCGAAAATCTCTGGCTTGTATTCCACCTGCGCACGGGGAACGATCTGGTGGATGTCCATCAAGTCCCACTTTCCTGCGGGCTTTTCCTTGCCGCGAACAACCAGCACATCTTTGAAACACTGGTGGTCTGCAGCGCGGTATTCGGTCGGGCCATTGCCCATGCCGTCGAATTTAAATCCTTCCAGAGCCTTAATTACTTGCTCGGGGTTGAAGGTGCCCGCAGTTTCGCACGCATTGGCCCAGAGCATGGTCTGTACGTAGGCCGTGTGTGCCGCCTGAGATGGAGGCTCTTTATAGGCAGCGACAAAGGACTTGGTGAAGGTCTTGGATCCTTCGTCTTTCAGATCCCAGTCCCAGTTGGAGGTGCCGAAAATCCCCTTGATCGCGGAACCAGCGCCTTGTGCCATCAGCTCGGAGAACAGCGGAACCACGACCTCGAAGCGCTTGCCGTTGGCCATCTTGTCGCGCAAACCGAACTGCACCGCCTGGGTCAGCGAGTTGATCATGTCCTTGCCGTAATGGTTCAGGATCAGGACGTCTGCACCCGAATTGAGAACCGGTGTGATGTATTGCGAGAAATCAGCCGAGCCCAGAGGCGTTCTGACGGCGTTTGCTGTTTTCCAGCCCAACGCCTCTGTCGAATTCTTCATGGACTCTTCTTGGGTCCAGCCCCATGTGTAGTCGGCGGTAAGGTGGTAGGCGACACGCTCTTTGCCGTACTCTTTGCCCAATACTGGCCCCAAGGCCTTGCCGGACATATAGGCGTTGAAGAAGTGACGGAAGCCATAGCGGCGTTTGTCTTTTCCGGTGGTGTCGTTGGAGTGCGTCAGGCAGTTCATGAAAATCACACCCATTTCCTGGGCAAGCGACTGCATTGCAATCGCTTCGCCGGAAGAGGAGCCGCCAGTGCACATAATGGCCCCGTCTTTTTCCATCATCCGCTTGGCAACGCCGCGGGCCACGTCTGTTTTGGTCTGGGTGTCACCTTGTACGTAGACCAATTTTTTGCCCAAAATACCATTTCCCTTCAGCGCCAGTGGTTTCATGGTCTTTAGCATGCCGCCATCGCCCTCACCATTGATATGCTTGATAGCTAATTCATACGCGCGCAGCTCGTCTTTTCCTTCGTCGGCATACGCGCCGGTCAACGGCAGAGTGAGGCCGATGGTTACTGTTTTGCTATTTCCGGGATCATTGCGAAAGGCATCGGCGCCCGCATTTTTCATGTAAAAAGCGGGCGCACCGACTCCAGCGGCAAAACCTGTGATCGATTTGAGTGCCTGACGACGTGATGGATGCAACATGAGAGTCTCCAAAGATATAAATTTGATAATTGACTGCAGGGCCTAGAAAAAGACGCACCAGTCTATTGAATGACGCCTGATTAATCAATGCCGTTTATATAGGGTATACCCAGGGTTTTGAAAAATAGCGGGGGATACGTCCCGCCGCTGGAACCCGCCCAGTGAATTTGTTAATCCTGGTCTGGAAAGGCATCTTTCCACGCACACCTCTATGGTTGACGAACAGTACGGCGTGGTTGACATGGCTTTTTGGGGATGGGCCCGCCTGCTGCCTCATATACTCGGTGCGGACGACGCCACGTGGGGCGTGTATCCCAACGTACAGCGACTGCTTTGCCCAGTTAACACATGGCCCAGCGCGCTGGAGCACTGAAGAACCAACACAGCTTTAAAACTGAGCTCGACGCCGACGTGCGCAAATTTATGTTCCCGCAAAACGGGCGCCTGGTAAAAAATGCCTAGGTCCAATACCTGGAAGATTCATAAAAAAAGGGCGTATGTTGATGTACAAGCTAGTTGCCTTTGATGCCTATGGGACGCTGTTTGACGTGTATTCCATGGGGCAGTTGGCCGAGGAACTATTTCCGGGCAATGGGCAAGCCCTTGCGCTGATGTGGCGCGACCGGCAAATTGAGTACACGCGCTTGGTCACGATGAGCGATCCCGCTCCCAGAGGGAGTCGGCACTACCTACCATTTTGGGACTTGACGGAGCGCTCCTTGCGTTATTGCTGCAAGCGCCTGCACCTGCCACTGAGTGCGGGAGATGAGCAGCGGCTGATGGAACAGTACGCCAAGCTTGCGGGTTTTCCCGACAGTTTGGAGGTTCTCCGTTCTATCAAGAACAAGGGGCTATCGACGGCCATTTTGTCTAACGGTAGCGAGGAAATGCTGTCCACGGTGGTGACGGCCAATGGATTGAGTCCCTTCTTAGATCAGGTCGTCTCCGTAGAGAATGTACGGCTTTTCAAGACGGCGCCGCAAGCCTACGAGCTGCTGCTAAGCGCGTTCCCTGTCGCCAAGCAAGAAATACTGTTTGTCTCCAGTAACGCATGGGATGCGCTGGCGGCCAAATGGTTTGGATTTGACGTATTTTGGGTGAACCGTCTTGGGCATCCGTTTGAGGAAATTGGCGAACGTCCGAACTATGAAGGGAACTCCCTCTCGGACGTTTTAACGGTTATCTAAGTGCCATTAAGAGGCGCGTCCCGCGCTGCGGCGCAGGCGGGCTTGCCACCGTCTGCCAAAGACATTGCTGTCCTGGATGGCCATTCAGCACAGCTAGCAGCTACACGAGCTGGATCAGCCTCAGCCGAAGCTATGAATTGCGCAAGAAAAAACGAATAGAGACCTGTTGGAATGCCAATCGTTGTCTATGCCCCCTCACCCACCCCCATACAACCAAGGCACATCGAGCAAGCGCTGGCCAAGCATTTGCATGGCGGTGTCGCGGCCCCAGCGCTGCACGCCGGTGGCGTGGAAGATCTCTCCGTTGCGCTGGGCGCGTGCTTGCACGCGAGCGTTACGGCGCCAGCGGGTTTGGGCGTAGCGCTCCAGCGCGGCCACGTCCCCCAGTTCGGGGGAGGACAAGACTGCGGCCAGGGCGGCGGCGTCTTCTATGGCCATGCCCGCACCTTGGGCCAGGTAGGGCAGCATGGGATGGGCGGCGTCGCCCATCAGAGCGATACGGCCAAAGGCCAGTTCTTTGGCGCTGCGAACGTGGGGCAGGCCGTTCAGGGGCCACAGGCGCCAGGCCTTGATGGCAGCCACCAGGTCTTGCAGCGCGCTGGCGTTGCCGTCCAAGTGCGCGCGCAGGACGTCGGCGTTGGCATCGTGGTCCCAGAGTTGGATGTCTTCGGGCGCTGGACCCTGCACGATTACGACCACGTTCAGCCACTCGCCGCCGTGCACCGGGTACTGCACCGCATGAAACTGCGGCCCCAACCAGGCGGTGACCACATCGCTGCGCAGTCCCTGTGGTAGCGCCGCCTGGGTCACCATGGCGCGATAGGCCAGGTGGCCGCTAAAGCCGGGTTGGGCATCGGCGCGTACAAAGTCGCGCACGTGGCTCCACAAACCGTCGGCGCCAATCACCACGTTGGCGCGGCGCTGGTGGCCGTCGGCGGTCGTCACTTGCACTGCGTTGGCGTCCTGGCTGATGAGCTGCAGGGCGTTGTCCAGCAGCAACTGCGTGCTGCCCTGGGCCTGCACGGCGTCAATCAACAGCTTATGCAAATCGGCGCGGGCAATGGTGGAGTAGCGCGCGCCATAGCGTTGCACCGCGCGAGCGCCCAGCGCCAGCTGCCCCAGCACCGCGCCTGACTGCGCGTTGCGCACTTGCAGCAAAGACGGAAAGCAGGCGACAGCGTCCAGGCCGCTGCGCAGTCCCCAGCCCTCCAGCAGGCGCACCACGTTGGGGCTGAGCTGGATGCCTGCGCCCACTTCAGAGAACACCGGCTTCTTCTCGATCAGCTGCACCGGCAAGCCACGCGCGCCACAGGCAAGCGCCGTAGCCAATCCACCAACGCCACCACCGACAACGAGTATCTTTTTCTGCATGATGGCCATTCTCCCAGAAGGGCGAAGCGGCCCTGGCGGGCTTAAAACAGCGCACGCCGTCCCGGGCTACAAGGAATATTTGACCTGGGCGACCACAGACAATACGTTCAGACCGGTCTCCACATTTTGCGCAGACGTCAGCGAAAAGGCTCGGCCCCAGCCCTGGCGTGGCGCCTCCTCCCAAAGCAGACTGTGCGCCCACTGCTTGGAAGCCTGGGCTTTCAATGACGTGAAGTCGAGCACTTGCTCGGCGCTCTGGGTGACTACGTAGCGCCAGCGGGAGAAAGTTTGGTATTGCCAATTGGCGCTGATTTGCAAAGCGCTCGCCTGATAGGACGGGCCACTGTAAGCAAAGCCAGCGTCGGCGCGGCTACTGAATATTTGGGCAAAGGTCTGCACACGAATCGACTTGCCCAGGCTGAGCGTGGCGTTGGCGCTGGCATTGAAGCCTGTGCCTGGAAGTGCATGGTAAAAATCCGCAAGCTCGCCCAAGCCCAGGTTGAACTGCATGGCGCTGACCATGCCCCCAGGGTAGGCTGACACTCCCAGCCACACTTGCCGTTGGTTAACGGCTTGGGCAAATTCGTCTAGGCGCCCCTTGGCCACTGGCATCAGGCTGGCCCACCACTCGGCGCCGTTTGCGGCCACTATCGTCAAATCCGTTCCCGCAAAGGTACTCAGGGGCTTGCCGGTCTGCTCATCTCGGTTGCTGACAAAGGGTGCCACACGAAGGCTCTCGACACCGTCCACAGGATGCTCCCATTGGCGAAATGCATCGAAGCGCCACTTGCGTATGCCAACCTGGCTAACCCAGCCCAGGTCCGCGCGAAAGTCGTCGTCTAGGGAAAAATGCTCGGCACTCCAACCGCTTTGCGCATTGGCATGGTTAAACCGCAGGTAGCCTGCCTGCCCGCTGCGCGGCGCACAGGCAAGCAGGGTGGCGGCTTGGTCACACGTGTTGGTTTGGCTTTTTGCAAGTTGGCCGAAAAGACTGTTGCCGCCGTCCCAGCGTTGGCTCGCATGGGCCGCAAACATCTGTGTGGCGCCGATGCCCTTGTACTGCCGGTCAACCGCCGTCCAGGCTAACTCCCCTTGGGCGAGCGCCTGTACACCTTTGAAAATACTGCTTCGGGTTTGCCCCAGAGTGACAAAGCGATTTGAAAACGTGCCGGGCAGCAGCAACAGGCCTCCGGCCTCTTCTTCGCTCATGAGGGCCAGTCCACGCCACTGCCCCGTCTCCAATTGCGCCGCACCGGCAGCACTGGGTATGCCGATGGCGCGCGTGTTTACCAGCTTGAGACCCGGGCTTTGCAACAGGTCGGTAGCACGGGCAAAAAATTGCCGGGTTTCTTCGCGCTCAGGCGTGAACTGTTCGGCGTAACCTAACACCGGCTGGTCTGGTGCCCGCTCCACAAAATTGGGGTTGAAAGTGGCACGCACCTCAAGCGCCTTATCAGCCTGCCAAGCCACGTTCAGGCTGGCCTTTTGATCTTGCAACGTGCTGTTTGTCGCGCCATCGCTACTGGCTTGGGCCTGAGCATAAACGCCAGGCTCCAAGCGCCAAGTTTGGCGCGGCACAGACAGACCCGCAAGTTCTGGCAGTGGCTGGGCTACACACAACTTGCAGCCACCTTGGGTTAGCGGGTCGCCCGAGGCCAGCACACGCACCGTGTCGTTGACGGCCTTGTATTCCACATAGACTTTTGGGGTCAGGCCAGGCACCAAGCCCAACTCGCGCAGCGGTATGCGCATTTGGGCCGACCAGGACTGCGCCTGCACTTGGGTTTGGACGCTCCAGCGATAGTCTGCGCCGGTGTTACCAAACGGGTGTCCATCGTGGTTGACTTCTTCTTGGTAGTTGCCATCCACCACTGAG
>Ga0209500_10000250_pt1 | contig 48298 bp, 44 predicted proteins | sample S_140212_EF_Meta_FD_187323 | JGI IMG/M metagenome (GOLD analysis project Ga0209500, IMG submission 187323) | Freshwater microbial communities from Lake Simoncouche, Canada to study carbon cycling - S_140212_EF_MetaG (SPAdes) (version 2) | ecosystem: Environmental > Aquatic > Freshwater > Lake ... | reverse complement strand
GGTTGACCGCAAACAACAAGGCATATTTACCCTGGCCGGTCACGTCCAGATAAACAGTGAGCGCGGTGTCGGACTCGCCCAAGGCATCGGGTGCGGCGCGCACCGATAGGGGGGGTGTGCCATGTGTGAGTAACACCGCCTCCACCAACAGGTCTGCGCCCTCAATTCGAAAATCAACGGCACTCCATTCCCCTTGTGGACGCACAACGGTGGGATAAATTTGTACTTCCAAGGAGATTTTGCTGGCTACCGCGCCAGTGCAAAACAAGCTGCAGCACAGCATGAGAGTGAGGGCGAGTAACTGCGCAAAACCCATTAAACGGGCACTCACAGCGTGAAGTTGAAGGCGTCGATCAGTGCCCCAGGGGTACGAGCACCCCCAAGTGATCGCTCAAAATACGTACCCACTGCCGGTGCAATTTCAGCCTCTTGGGTCAGCGCCATCAGCTTGCTGCCGAGCGCGCTAAACAGGCTTTCATCCCAGCGCAAGTTTTGGATCGGGCCCACAATTTCGCCGCCCTGCACCCAGAAACATGCATAACGCGTCATACCGGTAACGCGCGCAGACACGGGGTCGCTCCAGTTCAGATAGTGCAGATTGGACAGGTACAAGCCCGTGTCCAGCTTTGCCAAAATATCAGGCTGCGCAAGGCTGCCCGTAGACACATCGAGCGCTCGCGGGGACTCTCCTTCGGCCGCGCCGTTGGCCAGCAAGCCATATTCCTTGGCGCTGCGCGAACTGACCAGCAAGTGCGCGATCTCACCCTCTTGTATTAAAGGCTGGCGCGCTGCCGCCACCTCGCCCTGGGCATTGAAACGCGGGCTTAGACCCAGGCTGAAATTCTCTTCCAAGGAAAACAGTGGCGACAAGCGCAGGTCTTTTTCCACCAGCTTTTTCAAAGGACTGCGCCCTTGCTTCCAGGCAGCCGCTGACAAAGCGTCCCAGCCCAGCATGCCTACGAGGTCCGCAAATGCGGGCGGGGCCAAATAGCTGCGGTAAGCGCCCGGTTTAACTTCCTGCACCGGACGCGCCAAGAGCGCCAGCAGTTCCCGACTTCGCCGCAGACTCGCCGCCCAATCCTCAGAATTCCAGACCGATGCGCTGTAGACGCCCTTGACGGCTTTTGGGCCCTGGTACAGAGAATAGTCAAAGAAAAAATTTTCGGTAGCAAACCAATGCTTTTGGCCTTTGGAGTTGCGGTTGGCGCGAATAAGCGCCCCACCTGCATACAAGCCCACCATATCGCTTCCCGCTGCAGGGTCCAAAATCATGCTTATCAGCTCGACGGGCGGCAACAAGCTGCCACGGAATTCTTCTTCGCTGCTGCCATTGTTGAGCAGCGCAACCTGGTGTGGATCGAGTGGCAAACAGGCAGCCTCGACGCGGCAGCGCGACAAGGCCCCAATGGCTGCCGGGCGGTCAGAGTCCTGACGCCCGCTCAAGGTAAGCGACTGCTCCACGCTGCGGCCGCGGACATGAAAAATCAAAGAGAGAACACGCTGCGTTACGTCAGTGTTTTGGCGCACGCGGTTGCCGTTGAAGCGAATGAACAGCGTGTCTTCAGCAGCCAAATTCAGGGTGAGGTCTTCGCCCACTTCCAGCGCAGAAAACAGCGTTTCACTTAGAGCGTCAAACTCCTGGCGCACCTGCTCAAAAAACCCCCGCGTGCTCATGCTTGTCCCCCAAACACTTCAACACCACGAAACAAGCATGGTGGCGATGCGTGCCCCACCCGAATCACCTGGCTGGGCTCGCCCTTGCCGCAGTAGGGCGTTCCGTGCGCCTCGTCGACCCGCCCTACACCGGCCAAACGGCCCCAGAAATCCACGGTGACGCCGCGGTAATTGGGGTTACGCACCACCGCGCCCAAGCGGCCATTCTTGATGCGCTGGCCGTATTCACAACCGAACTGGAACTTATTGCGGTAATCGTCAATCGACCAGGAACGGTTGGTGCGCATCAAAATCCCGTCTTCCACCTGACCGATCAAATCCTCCAAGGTAGATGTTCCGGGTTCAAGGTTGATATTGGCCATGCGGTCAATCGGCGCGCGGTTCCATGAGGCAGCGCGAAAGTTCGCCACACCCGGCAAGCCCGACCGGGCCTGCGACTCCAGCGACCCCAGCCCCCGCTTTAATACCCCAGCTTCAATCAGCATTTCTTTGCGCGCCGGGTGCCCGCAGTCGTCAAACGCGTAGCTGGCAAACTGGTGGTCGCGCGAGGGGTCAAAGGACACATTCATTAACTCCGACCCATACCGCAATCGGCCAAAGTCTTCGAGGTTCACAAAGCTCCAGCCGGCGTAATTGCGCTCGTCCCCCAAGATGCGGTCCAGCTCCAGCGGGTGCCCGATGGACTCATGGATTTGCAACATCATCTGGTCAGGCATGAGCACGACGTCCATCGTAGCGCTAGGACAGTTGGGCGCAGACACAAGCTCCAGCGCCTCGCGTGCGATCCGTGCCGCTTCCTCGACGAGCAGGTGTTTGTCAAAAACCTCTCCACCCAATTGCGCAGTACGCGACCAAGTGCGGGTTTGCGACTCGCCGCCGCTGGCCGCCGTTGCCGACAAATTCAGTGACACCATGTCAAATTGCTGCGAGGTTTGTGCGCCAGTGCTTGTGTAGTACTGCGTCTGCGTTTGCACCAGAATTGCCTGCGCTGTGCGGGTCACCAGCAGGTCCGATACATCCATGGCCGCCGATGCAGCCAGAAGGCAGTCCATGATGTTATCCAAAGGCGTTGTTTCCAGGTCGCGTGCACGCGCACTTTGGTAACTGCCACTGGCGCTTGCGCGGTGGTGCGACTCAAAGCAGTGGGCGCGGTGGCTGCTGGCCGCCGCAGTGGTGGCTACGGCGCGCTTAAAGGATTCTTGGAGACCGGACTGAGTTAAATCTGCGCTCGCTGCGTAGCCAAAATGTCCGTTAACTAGCACCTCGCACATGGCGCCCTCGTCCCAATGGCTGGCATTGCGCTGTGGCAAGCCATTGCGCACCACGCGCTGGCTCGTCAACTCACGGCAGTAGCGGACCCCGGCCCATTGCACCGCAGGACCCTCCATTTTTAGCGCAGCCTGGACTGCGAGCGCAAACGAGACCATAGCCATTCCTTTTTTTTGCGATCCGAAACTTCGGCAAACACCGGCTTCTTATCGGTCGGTGGCACGGGCAAGCCACCTGCGCCACAGGCCAGCACCGTGACCAAGCCAACCATGCCACCATCACAAGAAGCATCTATTTCGGCGTGGCCACCATTCTTACAGAATGGCGCTACGCCCTATTCCACCCGCGAAACCGTCTGCGGCTTGAAGCCCAGATCCGCCGACTTGCCCTTGCGCCCACGCGGCGCGCGGGCGTTGTTCAAGCTGCGGATTTCGAGCGTCTCTTCGCGCTCCTTGCCAGCGCGCCCAATGCCGGCAATGCGCACACTGCGGGTGTAAGCGGCGGCACCCGCGAGCGTGTCTTTGTCGTCAAGCGCCAGGAGCATCAGGCCGCGCCCGCCTTTTTCCATGGTCTTGAGTTCGGACAGCTTGAAAGTCAGAATCCGCCCCAAGGTAGATGCGCACGCCACATCGGTGGCCGGGGCCACCAGCGCGCGCGTGGTGTTGGGCACCGCGCCGCCCATCGCTGAGGCCAGCCCCTGCGGCAAACTGGCGCCCGCCACCAAGGACGGCGCGCACACGGTTTCACCGGGGTTGCAGGTGATGAAGGCCTTGCCCGCCTTTTGCCGCGAGACCATGTTGTCCACTGACGCCACGAAGCCATAGCCCCCGCTGCCCGAGAGCAGCAAATGGGCACTACCCGACCCGGCAAAGGAATGCAGCACCTGGGTGCCAGATTCGAGCTCGATCAGGCTGGTCAGCGGCTGGCCGTCGCCGCGCCCGCCCGGCAGCAAGGACACCGCCACCGAATACACCCGCCCATTGGAGCCAAAGGCCAGCAGCGTGTCCACGCTGCGGCACTCGAAAGTGGCGTAAAGCAAGTCGCCCGCCTTGAAGGCAAAGCTACTGGCCTCGTGCCCATGGCCGGTACGGGTACGCACCCAGCCTTTGTCGCTGACCACCACCGTCACCGGCTCGTCGACGATCTTGACTTCAGCCACCGCCTTTTTTCCTTCCAGGATCAGTGTGCGACGGGGGTCGGCAAAGGTTTTGGCATCGGCTTCAATTTCTTTGACCATCAGGCGGCGCAGGCTTGAGGGATTACCCAAAATATCTTCCAACTTTTGCTGTTCGTTGCGCAGTTCCGAGATCTCTTGCTCGATCTTGATCGCCTCCAACCGCGCCAACTGGCGCAAGCGGATTTCCAGAATGTCTTCAGCCTGTCGGTCACTCAAATTGAAGCGCGCAATGAGCGCCGCCTTGGGCTCGTCGGACTGGCGAATGATGGCAATCACCTCGTCAATATTGAGCAGCACTGTCTGCCGCCCTTCCAGAATATGGATGCGGTCTAGCACCTTACCCAGGCGGTGGCTCGAGCGCTTCTCAATCGTGGTCTGGCGAAACGCGATCCACTCGGTGAGCATCTGGCGAAACGACTTTTGCGTGGGCCGCCCGTCCAGGCCCACCATGGTGAGGTTGATGGGACTAGACGACTCCAGGCTGGTATGCGCCAGCAGCGCTGTTATGAGTTCTTGTTGCTCTATTCGGCTGGTCTTGGGCTCAAACACCAGTCGCACCGCGTTTTCCTTGCCAGACTCGTCGCGCACCAGGTCGAGCACCGCCAAAATACTGGCCTTGAGCTGCGCCTGGTCCAGGGACAGCGCTTTCTTTCCCGCCTTGACCTTGGGGTTGGTCAGCTCTTCAATTTCTTCGAGCACGCGCTGGCTGCTCACGCCGGGCGGCAGCTCGGTCACCACCAGCTGCCACTGGCCGCGTGCCAGGTCTTCAATCTTCCATCGCGCGCGCACCTTCAAGGAGCCGCGCCCAGTGCGGTACGCCTCGGCAATGTCTGCAGCCGGGCTGATGATTTGCGCGCCGCCGGGATAGTCCGGCCCGGGCACCAAGGCATACAAATCAGCGTCACTCAGCATGGGCTTTTTTATCAACGCCACGCAGGCGTCGGCAATCTCGCCCAAGTTGTGGCTGGGAATTTCGGTGGCCAAACCGACTGCGATACCGCTGGCGCCATTGAGCAGCGCAAACGGCAGGCGCGCAGGTAGCTGGCGCGGCTCTTCGGTGGAGCCGTCGTAATTGGCTTGAAAGTCCACCGTGCCCTGGTCAATTTCATCGAGCAGCAAGCTGGTAATTTTTGCCAAACGCGCCTCGGTGTAACGCATGGCCGCCGCACCGTCTCCATCACGCGAACCAAAGTTGCCCTGGCCGTCGATCAGCGGGTAGCGCTGCGAAAAGTCCTGCGCCATGCGCACCAGCGCGTCATACGCCGCCTGGTCGCCGTGCGGATGAAAGCGGCCCAGCACATCGCCCACCACGCGGGCACTTTTCACCGGCTTGGCCCCGGTGTTGCCATTGGCCCCGCCAAAGCCCAAACCCATGCGCGACATGGAATACAAAATTCGACGCTGCACCGGCTTTTGGCCGTCGCACACATCGGGCAAGGCGCGGCCTTTGACCACGCTCAAGGCGTATTCCAGGTAGGCGCGTTGGGCGTAGGTGGCCAGGTTGAGCTGGTCGTCGCCTTCGGGGGGCGGGTTGATCGGAGTCAATAGGTCGTCGGTCATTCGGTGTAGTTCACAAGAGAAAAGAATAAATCTTGAAAGCGAGGGTCGGCCTTCAACGGGGCTAAGGCGGTTTGCAGTTTTTGTCGGGTCTCGGTGACAGGGAACTTCATGTGTTGCAAAAGATTGAAATAGTTGGCGACTGCAACCCGAATTACCGGATGTGCATGACGGGTGCCCAACGTAAAGTCCGTAAGAATGTCCAACGCGCGCCTGCACAAGGGTTCAGCCTCTGACAAGCGGTTATTGGCACGCAGAAACCCCGCGAGGTCGCTGAGAGCTTCTGCGACTGTGGGGTGATGTTCGCCATCGCAAGCTTCAACAATCTCCAACGCACGTCGGTACAACGGTTCTGCATCTGCCAAGCGGTTGGCGGCACAAAGGAAGTTCGCGAGATTTTTGATACGAGTTGCGACCGTGGGGTGGTGTTCGCCATAGCAAGCTTCAACAATCCCTAAGGCACTTCGGAACAAGCGTTCCGCCTCTTCCAAGTGACTGGTAGCCTGCAGCAAAACCGCCAGGTTGTTGAGATGAACTGCGAGGGTGTGGCGATTTGCGGGGGTTTGGTTAGGTTCGCCAAAATAAGCTCTAACAATCGCCACCGCACGCCGGTGCAAAGATTCGGCCTCTTCCAACCGATTGGCAGTCATCAGCAAGTGTGCAAGGTTGCTGAGGTTGTTTGCTATGTTGGGGTGGTGTTCACCAAAGAGGGATTCCATAATTGCCAAACCGCGCCGGTGCAAGCTTTCGGCCTCTTCCAAACGGTTGGTAGCCTCCAGCAAGACCGCTAGGTTGCTAAGGTTGGCTGCTATGTTGGGGTGGCGTTCACCAAAGCCAGCTTCACTAATCGCTAACGCACGCCGGTGTAAGGGTTCGGCCAGAGCGAATTCAGCTTGTGAATAGCGCAACAACCCGCTCTGATTGCACAAACTCCCAAGCGCGTCCATGTGCGGCGGGGCAATTGCAGGCACCTGCGCTACCGCCTGGATAACCTGAACCACATGCGGGGCCAGTGGAACCAAGCGAGGCCAGTGCGACACGTTGGCAGGATCAGAATCGAATGCAGCGTTCGTCCAATGCAATGCAGCCTGCCAACCGGGCAGTGACGACACAGCGCCGGCCTGTGCTGCATCGGCTTGCAGCCCCCGGAGTACCTCTTGCAAGAGGCGATGCATGGCGGGCTCGCCGTCACTAACTTCCACCAAATGGTGCTGCATCAGCTCGGCCAATGCCTCCGGCAGATCAGGCACACCGTCACAGGATGTTTCAAGCAAACAAGTCGGCAGTGGCTCGGGAGCCAACCATGCCAGGCAGTCCAGCAACTGGCGGGCCTGCGCACCTACTGCATCGATGCTGAAACGCAGCGACTGGACCACGGGCTTGTCGAAACCCGCCAGGGCGCTTTGCGGTAGCCAATGGAAAGGCCGCTGGCTTTCGGTATGCAGGTCGGCGAGGTATGTACCGAAGCTGATACGGCGTTGCTTGATATAGGCAGCCGCCAAGGTGAGGGCCAGGCTATGGCCATGTAGCGCGCTGACGATGGCGTCCAAGTTGGCCCCGTCTTGCGCCGCTTGGACCTGGCGGCCTGCGGCGCTTTGCGCTAGCAGCAGTTGCTTGGCGGAATCCGGCTGTAGGCCGTGCAACGGCAAGGAGATAAAGGTGCCGCCCCAGTCGGCCAAGCGGGTGGTGACCAGCATCTGACCTTGCGGGCAATCGCGCCCCAACTGTGCCACCGCCTGGGCCGCTTCTGCTGAGTCGGCGTTGTCCGCAATCAACAGCCAACCGGGGTGTTGCACCAGCCAGCGTTTGGCCAGGTTGACGCGTTCCGCCTGCGCGCCAGGCAAGCCATGCGTCCGACCTAAATCCAGTCGCGGCGGCAAGCACAACGCAGCCAGATCAGAGTCCAATGATTGCGGGTTTTCGGCGTTGAGCAGCAGCACATAGGAATAAGCGTCTCCAAAGCGGTGCGCATACTCCACCACCAAGCGGGTTTTGCCATAGCCCCCCATGCCGTGCAGCGCATGGCTGGACAAGGCCACGTCTTGGCCCCCAGGCGCTTGCAGCGCGTCGTGCAGCGCTTGCAGCTCCGCATCGCGACCGACGAAGCGCGCGCCTATGCTGGGGGGGATGTTGATGCGGCGGGGGACTTTAGGCTCGGACGGCGCCTGCTGAACGACCGATGGCGACGCGAGTGAGCGAAGCACAAAGGACACGACCTGTTGATAAGGAGTGTCGCTTGTCGACCTCATCTTGCACATACCGGTGTGGCTGGCCGGAATTGAAAACACCATCTGCCCCGGCTGCCCAGGCGACGCGCTTGCTGTGGGGACGATGGTGACGTTCGCAATCTCGGGCTGGCCTTCCACAAAAACCAGGGCGCGGTCCGTCGGCCACTGGTTTCGGTACCAGTCGTTAAGTTCAACCAGCGTGGGGTGGCTAAAGTCCAGCACCTTGGCCAGTTCGCTGGCAGCGAAATCCAGCAACGAAATTGCACTTTTGACCGGCGAACCCAAGTGCGGCGTACCAAAAAACACCAGGCCATGGAAGTCTGTGCGCGCTTTGTGATTGAGGTCGCTCAGTTTGCGCAACAGGGCCTTGGTGACCAAGCCACCCAGGCTGTGAGCCACCACCACCACGGGGCGGCCCTGCAAAACCTTCATTTCAAGGTGCTGAACAAATGTGTCGGCTGTGCGGCCCAGCGCCTCTGGTTTGCCTTTGTGCACGGTGGGAGAGGCATCGTAGCCATAAGTCCATACGGCGGCGCGGCGCTCTTTCAGACGCTCGTCTTGCGCAAGCCACGCGGGCCAGAAAGTTTGAGCGTCGCTTTTGTCTTGTGCCCAGGCATCGAACGCCGCACTGCACAGGCCATGCACAAAAACGATATGCGCGTGCGCGTCGTCAGCGCCCCCCACCCGGTGCAGTCCGTGGGCGTTAAGGGTGGCTGGAGAGAGGTAGATTAGGGTCATGGCGTACTCCTTTTCTATTCCGGCGGTGGCATGCGGTCGGGTCGCAAGCCTCAGGCTTGCGCCGCAGCCCAGTCTTCCACCCGTAAACCCTCAACACCTTCAAAGTGTCGGGTGTTGTGGGTGACCAACACCAGGCCTTCGGCCATTGCGTGGGCGGCGATCAGGGTGTCCATGGCGCCAATCGGGCGGCCTAGATGGCGCAGCTTGTGCGCCAGCGGTCCATAGGTGTCGGCGACGGCGTCGGTCCAAGGGAGGGCCGGTACTTGGAGCAAACACAGGTCAATCATGCGCTGGCGCTTGTCTAGTGCGCTCAGGCCGCTTTGCCCGAAGCGCAACTCAGCACGGCAAATGGCAGAAGTGACCACCGTCTGACGCGCCAACTCGGTGGCCATGCGGGCCCGCAAGTCCGCATAGCCACCGCGAATGAAGTAGCTCAGGATGTTGCTGTCGGCTAGATAGCGCGCTGTCATAACTTAGGGGCTGGCGTCAGGCCAGCGGATTGCGGGGTGGCTCTGGCGAACGCGGTGGCAGGAAATCGGTGCGATCGGTGTTGTGGTCAATCAGGTTCAGCAACTCCGCCAACTGCGCCTGGCGCTCCGCTTCGCTGGGTTTGGGGCGAAGAATGATGTCGCCGGTGTGCTCATCGCGGCTGATCCACACTTCAGACGTCTCCAGGCGAAACAGCTTGGGCAGGCGCACCGCCTGGCTGTTGCCGTTGTTAAACACTTTAGCGGTGGCTTCCATCAGAAATCTCCCTTGAACTCAATCATGTCAATGTACATCCTAAATGTACATACTTCAAGCGCAGTTCCGAGTTTGTCGTGGTACTGCGAGCGCTGTTTGCGCTGCGGCGCACAGGGTATGGGCGGATTCCTCATGGGGGGGTACCACAAATCGTCAGCCGCCCATACCCTGCGCTCCGCGGGTGTTGGTGAATGGTGCAATTTAAAGCGCCCCGTAATCCCAGGCTGGCACAGGACGGGTTACCGGCGGGGGCCGATTTGTGGTACCCCACCATGAGGCCCACGCCGGTACCCCGTCCTGTGCCCGAGAGAAACAAACGCATCGGACGGAACAGCCAAAGGTCAAACATCAATCTCAACAGAATCCCCATGAATTTCCATCAGCTCGCGCCGGGCAGCCGCCTCGCCCTTGCCCATGAGCTTGGTGATCAGCGCTTCGGTCTGGCCGAAATCGATGGCGCCGAGCATGACGGGCAGCAGGCGCCGAGTGTCAGGATTCAGGGTGGTGTCCCACAACTGCTCAGCGTTCATCTCGCCCAGGCCCTTGAATCGGCTGATGCTCCAGGCGCCTTCGCGCACGCCTTCTTTGCGCAGCTTGTCCAAAATGGCGGTCAGTTCCCCGTCGTCCAGCGCATAGGCCTTGGACGCCGGCTTTTTGCCGCGCGCCGGTGCGTCCACCCGAAACAGCGGGGGCCGCGCCACAAACACGTGGCCGGTTTCTATCAGCTTGGGAAAGTGCCGGAAAAACAGCGTGAGCAGCAGCACCTGGATGTGCGAGCCGTCCACGTCCGCGTCGCTCAGGATGCAAACTTTGCCATAGCGCAGACCGCTCATGTCAGGCGTGTCGTTAGGGCCGTGCGGGTCGACGCCAATGGCCACCGAAATATCGTGGATTTCGGTGTTGGCAAACAGGCGGTCGCGGTCCACTTCCCAGGTGTTGAGCACCTTGCCGCGCAGGGGCAAGACGGCCTGGCTTTCCTTGTCGCGGCCCATCTTGGCACTACCGCCGGCCGAATCGCCTTCGACGAGAAAAACCTCGTTGTAGGCCAGGTCGCGGCTTTCGCAGTCGGTCAACTTACCGGGCAACACCGCAACGCCCGAGCTTTTGCGTTTTTCCACTTTTTGGCCCGCGCGCTGGCGGGTCTGCGCGGCCTTGATGGCCAACTCGGCCAGCTTTTTACCGTAATCCACATGCTGGTTCAGCCACAGCTCGAGCGCCGGGCGCACAAAACTCGACACCAGCCGCACCGCGTCGCGCGAGTTGAGCCGCTCCTTAATCTGGCCCTGAAACTGAGGGTCTAGCACCTTGGCCGAGAGCACATAGCTGGCGCGGGCAAACACATCCTCGGGCATGAGCTTGACGCCTTTGGGCAACAGGCTGTGCATATCGATAAAGCTTTTTACCGCCGTGAATAGGCCCTCGCGCAGCCCGCTTTCGTGCGTGCCGCCTGCGCTGGTAGGAATCAGATTGACATAACTTTCACGCACGAGGGTGCCGTCTTCGGTAAAGGCAACGCACCACATGGCACCCTCGCCTTCGGCAAAACTGTCGTGTTGGTTGTCAGCAAAGCCCTCGCCATTGAAGAGCGGAATGACCGGCTCTCCTTGCAGTGACTGCATTAGGTAGTCGCCCAGACCGCCTTTGTACAGCCAGGTTTGGGTGTCCTTGGTTTTTTCGCTCCACAGCGACACGGTGACGCCCGGCATTAGCACCGCCTTGCTGCGCAGCAGGTGGGTGAGTTCCGCCATGGGCAACACGGACGATTCAAAGTACTTGGCGTCGGGCCACACGCGCACGGTGGTGCCCGATTTACGGTCGCCCTCCGCAGCCTTGCGGATTTGCAGGGCCTCTGCCACGTCGCCCCCTTCAAACACGATGCGCGCCACCGAGCCTTCGCGGTAGCTGGTGGCCTCCAGGCGCTTGCCCAGGGCGTTGGTCACGCTCACGCCCACCCCGTGTAGACCGCCAGAGAAGCTGTAGGCGCCGCCCTTGCCCTTGTCAAACTTGCCGCCTGCGTGCAGGCGGGTAAACACCAGTTCAATCACCGGCGCGTGTTCTTCCGGGTGCATACCAAAGGGGATGCCGCGGCCGTCGTCGTCGATGGTGACCGAACCGTCGGCGTGCAAAGCAACCTTGATTTTCTTGCCGTGGCCCGCCAGGGCCTCGTCGGCGGCGTTGTCCAGCACTTCCTGGATAACGTGCAAGGGATTGTCAGTGCGGGTGTACATGCCCGGGCGCTGCTTGACAGGTTCAAGCCCCTTGAGGACACGGATGGAGCCTTCAGAATATCCAACAGGCGCGGCGGTAGCGGGGGAGGGTTTAGCAGACATAGCGGACGATTGTAGACGCGCAAGGTCTCTATAACTGTATGAATAAACAGTTTTACAAACAAGACCGTGGCGCAAGTTGCGGCTGCGATCCATGTGCGACCAGCGCCGCTGCCAATCAGCTGCGGCGCTCCAGTCCGCGAGCGATTTGAAGTCTATTGCGCGAAGGCGACGGCTGGCAGGTCCCGCATTGGCTATATTTGTGCCATGCAAAGCTTCCATCCTGACCGCCCGCCCCTGTCCGTTTTTCAGGTGCTGGCCTGCGGCGCCGCCATCGTCACCTTGTCCATGGGCATTCGCCACGGCTTTGGGCTGTGGATGCAGCCGCTCATCCAAACCCGTGAGTGGCCGCGCGAGACTTACGCCCTGGCAATCGCTATCCAAAACATTTCTTGGGGCATTGCCGGCATTTTTGCCGGTATGGTGGCCGACCGGTTTGGCGCCTTTTTCGTGCTGGTGCTCGGTGCGCTCCTTTACGCACTGGGCCTGGTGGGCATGGCGCAAGCCGACACACCACGGCTCTTGATGCTGTCCTGCGGCGTGTTGGTGGGGGTTGCCCAAGCCGGCACCACGTACGCCGTCGTTTATGGCGTGATCGGGCGCAATGTGCCCGCCGAGCGCCGGTCGTGGGCCATGGGCTTAACGGCTGCTGCCGGCTCGTTTGGGCAATTTCTGATGGTGCCATTAGAGGGGCATCTCATCAGCGCCCTGGGCTGGCAAGAGGCGCTGGGCGTCTTGGGCGTGGCGGCCTTGCTAATCGCGCCCCTGGCCTTGGGTTTGCGCGAACCGCATCTGGCTGGCGACCAAGCCAGTAGGCCGCGCGAACAAAGCATTTTCCAGGCGCTGCGGGAAGCCTTTGGCTACCGCAGCTTTCAGCTGCTGATGGCCGGCTACTTTGTCTGTGGTTTTCAGGTAGTGTTTATCGGCGTGCACATGCCGAGCTACCTGAAAGACCACGGTTTATCGCCCCAGGTGGCCAGTTATGCGCTGGCGCTCATCGGCTTGTTCAACGTGGTCGGCACTTATGCTGCGGGGGCTTTGGGTCAGCGCTTTGAGAAGCGCTTCATCCTGGCCTTTATCTACTTTGCCCGCGCCGTGGTGATTAGCCTCTTCATCTGGGCGCCGCTGTCACCGGCAAGCGTCTATGTGTTCGCTGCGGTGATGGGCGTGCTGTGGCTTTCCACCGTACCGGCGACCAACGCCGCGATTGCGCAGATCTTTGGTGTGGCGCACCTGTCCATGCTCAGCGGCTTTGTGTTCTTGAGCCACCAGATTGGCTCGTTTTTGGGCGTTTGGCTCGGCGGCTTTATGTACGACCGCACGGGCAGCTACGACCTGGTGTGGTACATCGCCATCGCCCTGGGTGTGTTTGCCGGACTAGTAAACCTGCCGGTCAAGGAAGCTGCCATTGAACGCAGCCCCCGTCTTACGCCTGCCGCCGCCTGAGGACCGAATGCGCCAATTGCCACCGCCTTGGATCCGCATGCTGCGCACGGGCGGAGCGTTGGCGTTGGTCTCCACAGTGCTGGCACTGGTGTTTGGCCTGTATTCCCGCCCCGACTTCATGTTGCAAATGGCCAACCAGCTCTGGTCCTGCTTTTAACGATTTAACAAGGTTTTCCGCCATGAACAACACTGCATCTCCTGTCCGGGTCATTGTCATTACCGGCGCCTCCGACGGCATTGGCGCCGAAATGGCGCGTCAACTTGCCCGCCAACACGGCAAAAGTTTGGGGCTGGTGCTGGCCGCTCGCACCGCCACCACCTTGCAAGTTGTGGCAGTCCAATGCGAGGCGCTGGGCGCGCAGTGCCTGGTGGTACCCACCGACGTGGCGGTGCAGGCGCAGTGCCAGGCGCTAATCACCGACGCGGTGGAGCGCTTTGGACGCATCGACGGTTTGATCAACAACGCCGGCATTTCCGCCCAGGCACTGTTTGCCCAAGTGCGCGCCGACGACCTGGGCTGGTACGAGCAGCTCATGCGTATCAATCTGTGGGGCAGCGTTTGGTGCACCCACGCCGCCCTGGCGCACTTGCAGGCGAGCCGGGGCCGCATCGTGGCGGTTTCGTCCTTGGCCGGCCTGATTGGGGTGCCAGGGCGTACCGCCTACAGCGCGTCCAAATTTGCCATGACCGGATTTTATGAGGCCCTGCGCGCCGAACTGGTGGGCGCGGGCGTGAGCGTAACCACCGCCTACCCCGGCGTGGTGCTGACCAATATCCGCAGCCACGGCCTGAATGCCGCAGGCCAGGCCGCTGGGTCTAGCGGACTCAAAGAAGACAATGCCATGGGCGTGCAGGAATGCGCGGCGCTGATCTTGCGCGGCATGCAGCAGCGCCAGCGCGAAGTAGTAATGACGGCGCCCGGCAAGATCGGCCGCTTCCTTAAACTCCTGTGGCCCGCTGTGGTCGAACGCATGGCGCTCAACGCCTTGAAGGACGATGTCAAACCCAGATAAAACAAAGACAGGAACCGGCCACGCATCGTACCCAGACGCGCCCTCGCCCTGGGTGCTGCGCTGGTCGCATCTGGCCGCGCCCGAGGCCCACGTGCTTGACATCGCCTGCGGCGGCGCACGCCACCTCGCCTGGTTTGCCCAGCGCGGTCACCGGGTCACTGGCGTGGACCGCGACACGGCTGCGGCGCGCGCGCGCCTGCCCGACGCTGAACTCATCACTGCAGACATTGAAGCAGGCCCTTGGCCGCTTACTTTGTCCGAATCTCCCACGGCAGCGCGCCAGTTTGGGCTGGTAGTGGTCACCAATTACCTGTGGCGCCCTTTGTGGCCCCACATTCTGGACAGCGTGGCCCCCGGCGGCGTTCTGATTTACGAAACTTTTGCTGCAGGCAACGAAACCGTGGGCCGCCCCAGCCGGCCTGACTTCTTGCTGCAGCCCGGCGAACTGTTGCGCGTCTGCGCCGATTGGCAGGTGGTGGCCTATGAAAACGGCACTCTGGCCGCGCCCGCACGCTTCGTGCAACGCATTGCCGCCGTACGCAAAGCGGGCGTAAAGGCATTTGAGGTGTCCAACCCAAGCCACTCACTCTAGTTAAACTCGCGCTTTTAACCATGCACCGTCGACCAATGACTCACTCACTCAAGCCCATCCGGGGAAGCATCGTCGCTCTGGTGACTCCTATGCTGGACGACGGCGCCGTTGATTACCCAGCGCTGCGCCGCTTGATCGACTGGCATATCGCCGAGGGCACCGACTGCATCGGCGTGGTCGGCACCACGGGCGAGTCGCCCACGGTCAATGTGGACGAGCACTGCGAAATCATCCGCGTCTGTGTCGAACAGTGCGCGGGCCGCGTGCCTGTGATGGCCGGATGCGGCGCCAATTCCACCAAAGAGGCGATCGAGCTGGCCCACTTTGCCAAAAAAGTGGGGGCCGACTGCCAGTTGCAGGTGGTGCCCTATTACAACAAACCCACGCAAGAAGGCCTGTACCAGCACTTCAAGGCGATTGCCGAATCGGTGGATTTGCCCGTGGTCCTGTACAACGTGCCCGGCCGCTCGGTGGCCGATATGGCCCATGACACCGTGATCCGCCTGGCCCACGTGCCCGGCATCGTCGGCATCAAGGAAGCCACTGGCAATATCGAGCGCGCCCAGTGGCTGATCAAGGAGGCGCCCCTTGGTTTCTCAATTTACTCGGGCGACGACCCAACCGCTGTGGCACTGATGCTGTGCGGCGGCCACGGTAACGTCAGCGTCACCGCCAATGTGGCGCCCAGGCTGATGCATGAGCTCTGCATGGCGGCCATTGCGGGCGATGTGCGCGGCGCCATGGACATCCAGTTCAAGCTGCTGCCCCTGCACAAAGGCCTGTTTATCGAATCCAACCCCATTCCTGTGAAATGGGCAGCAGCGCGCATGGGCCTGTGCGGTCACGCGCTGCGCCTGCCGCTCACACCCCTGACCGAGGCCAACCAACCGGCCCTCGAACAGCTGCTGCAAAGCACTGGTTTAATTTAATCCCTATGCAAAGGTACTTTGTGAATTCCTCTTTCAAGTTGACCCTGCTGGCTGCCACCGTGGCGCTGGGCGCATGTTCGGTGCTCGATGGCGAAAAAGTTGACTACAAATCCAACACTAAAACGCCCTCACTGGCCGTCCCGCCCGACCTGACGCAGCTGTCCAAAGACACGCGTTATTCCATAGTCAATGGCGGCGTATCCGCAGCGAGCTCCAAAGCAGCGGTCGCCCAAACTTCGAAAGAGCCGGTCGCCGTCAGCGCAATGTCGGATATCCGGGTCGAGCGCCAGGGCAACCAGCGCTGGCTGGTGGTCAAGCGCAGCCCCGAGGGCCTGTGGACGCCTCTGAAGGACTTCTGGCAGGAGAGTGGCTTCACCCTGAGCTTGGAGCAAAGCAATCTCGGCATTATGGAAACCGAGTGGAACGAAAATCGGGCCAATATTCCGCAGGACTTTATCCGGCGCTCCCTGGGCAAGGTCCTTGACAGCCTTTACTCCACCTCGCTGCGCGACAAGTACCGCACCCGCCTGGAAAGTCGTGCCGACGGCAGCACAGAAATCTTCATTACCCACCGTGGGATGCAAGAGGTATATGCCACCGAAGACAAAAACCGCACCGTTTGGCAAACCCGCGCTGCCGACCCAGAACTTGAAGCCGAATTTTTGCGTCGCCTAATGCTCAAGCTCGGCGCGAGCACCGAACAGGTAAGGCAAGTAGGTGCTGTTGCAGCAGCCAAACCGATGGCCAGCGCGGCCACAGCGGACGGGCGGCCCGTGCTCGAACTGTCCGACGGCTTTGACCGCGCCTGGCGCCGTGTTGGCCTGTCGCTAGACCGTACCGGCTTTACTGTGGAAGACCGGGACCGTAACAAGGGCCTGTATTTCGTGCGCTATGTGGCGTCTGGCGAGCAAGCGGCCGACGAGGGTTTCCTCAAGAAGCTGTTTGGCGGATCGGCCAAGGCCGCCGCTGCCGCCAAATTCCAAATTTCGGTGCGCAGCGTGGGTGATAAAACCACCGTTTCGGTACTCAACGACTTGGGGTCCACCGAACTGTCGGACACTGCCCAAAAAATCATCAACGTGCTGGCCGACGATCTGAAATAAAACGCTAGCCCAATCTGCAGACGAAAAAAAACCACCCTGCGGTGGTTTTTTTTCGAGCAATATAAATATTACTTCGATGCTTCTGAAGCAGCAGGTGCAGCAGCAGGTGCAGCGGATGCGTCAGCAGCAGGAGCTGCAGCAGCAGGAGCTGCAGCGGGAGCAGCAGCTTCTTCTTTTTTACCGCAAGCAGCCAGGGCAGCAGCAGCGATAACAGCTGCCAAAATGAGAGTTTTGTTCATAATTGAAAAAATAGATTGAGTTAACGAAACAATTTCCGGAAATTGCCTGGGCGGCAGACCACCCAAACCCCGACAAAAAACATTTGATGTCATTCGCCAGCGCCGCCAAGTATACAAGACCGTACACCCCAGACCGGGTAAACCCGCAATTGACAGATGAGGGCACCGAAAAAGTGCGGGAAACCGTAGATTTATTGATTTTTACCCTCCCCTGCCCAAGGCAAGAGCGTCTGCTTGCAGCCAGCCATCTTCCACCCACTGCGCGAGCAGCGCCAAGGCGCCTGGACTCAAGCGTTTCACATCAGCTAAACCCAAACGATGCTGGTCTGCCAAATCTCGCATCAGCGTCGCATCCCGCCCCGAGGCCAGAAAACTCTCGCCATTAATAAAAATGTGATCACTGTCGTAGAGCATCTGCGTGCGTCGGTTCAAGCGCACCCCCTGGCTAGGGTCAAATTCTTGGGCGCTTTCAAACCACACTTCGGGCTTGGGCTCGCTCAGGTATTCGCCTAATGCGCGCTGTGTGGCCAGCGGATCGTAGAGGGCTTTCTCCAGCGCTTCCTGGGCAAAGCGGGCCAGTTCGGGGGGAATTTGCGCGCAATGGGCCTGTGCGGCCTGCCCGGGGTCGCGGTAGAGCGCGTCGCCCACCGCATCGCACGCATATTCCGCCAGACGTTGCAGTATTTCCTGCGCCAGTTCGCCCGCGCCGGGGGCGCGAAAGCCGATGGAGTAGGTCATGCATTCGCCTAGCGCCACGCCGTCGTGGGCATAGCGCGGGGGCAAGTACAACATGTCGCCGGCTTCAAGCACAAATTCCTGCTCGGGCTCAAAGTTGGCCAATATCTTCAACGGCATGCCGGGCTGCAAATCCAGATTTTTTTGCCGGCCGATGCGCCAGCGACGCTGACCGTGGGCTTGCAACAAAAACACATCGTAGCTGTCAAAGTGCGGACCCACACCGCCGCCGTCACTGGCGTAGCTCACCATCACGTCGTCCAGCCGTGCATCTGGCACAAAGCGGAACTGGTCGCGCAAGGCGCGCACCCTAGCGTCATGCAAGTCCACGCTTTGTACCAGCAGCGTCCAGCCGGGCTGCTTGAGCGCGGGCAAGGCCTTGCGGCCAAAGGGGCCCTGCTTCAGGCGCCAGGGTTTTTCAGCGACGTCCGGCGTCTGGATCACCAAGCGCGACTGCACGTCGTCTTGCGCGGCCAGGTCAAAGAGCTCAGCTCGGTCCAGCGGCGCACTCATGCCTGGGATCGCTTGGCGAATGACCAGGGGCTTTTTTTGCCAATGGCGCTTCATGAAGTTGGCGGGCGACAGGCCGCCCAGGAGTTCAAGGGGCTGGTCAATATTCATAAAGCGGGCGTCCTGGGGCTAAAAAATAGGGAAGATGAAACTGCGACAATTGTGCGATGGAAATTTATGACAACTGCGTGGTCGCGCTGACCTGGGTCCTTCAAGACACTTTGGGGGAAGAACTGGACGTTCTTGACGAACCAGTCGAATTCTTGCTGGGAGGCAAAGACTTGCTGCCCGTCATTGAAGCTGTCTTACAAGGCCACCGGGTGGGCGCCAAGCTGCAACTCCAAATTGAACCGGAAGAGGCGTTTGGCGACTTCAATGATCAGCTGCTGTTTCTGGAGCCGCGCGCCCTGTTTCCGGCAGAACTGCAAGTAGGGCTCACTTTGGAGGGCTCGGCACTGCCCGCAGGCTGCAACCCCGCCGCACCCAAAGACGCGCTGTTTACTGTGACCGACATTTACCCTGAACACGTGGTGTTAGATGCCAACCACCCGCTCGCCGGCATTGCGATTCGCATCAGTCTGTGCGTTGAAGGCGTGCGCGAGGCCACCGAAGAAGAGCTCGAGCGCGGCTCCACAGGAACCGGATTTTTCCGCATCGAGGCGCTGCCCGCCTTGGATCGCGGCGAAGCACCGCTGCACTAAGGACTGCGCAGCGCCGCAGCGCGAGGACATCCGCCAGCGGCGCCGTCAGGCCTTGCCGGTCGAGCCGTAACCGCCCGCGCCGCGCTGCGAGGCGGTAAATTCATGCACGATGTTGAACTGCGCTTGCACGACCGGCACGATCACCAGCTGGGCGATGCGGTCCATGGGCTCGATGGTGAAAGCCACCGTGCTGCGGTTCCACGCGCTGACCATGAGTTGGCCCTGGTAGTCGCTGTCAATCAACCCCACCAAATTGCCCAGCACGATGCCGTGCTTGTGACCCAGGCCCGAGCGCGGCAAGATCAGGGCGGCAAAGTTGGGGTCTTGCAAATAAATCGCCATGCCGGTGGGCACGAGCTGCCAGGCGTTGGGCTGCAAAGTAAGTGGAGCGTCCAGGCAGGCGCGCAAGTCCAGGCCCGCACTGCCCGGCGTGGCGTAGGCGGGAAACTGGTCAGCCAGGCGGGAATCGAGAATTTTGACGTCGAGTTTCATACAGGTTTACAGAAAAAATGAATTCTCCCACCGCTAAGCCAGAGCTATAGCGGGGGTTTCTTGGGTCAAAGACCAGAGCGCCGGAGTGTTGCCACCCAAACGACTTACCTCAGTCTCACCAAGCGTAGATGGCAGGGATGCCACCGGTTCGGAGATTACCTCACCTACCTTGTTTTTTAGAATCCCACACTTCTTACTCTTCTTTGGGATGCACGCACCACTGAGCACCAACCGCACACCGCGCTTGGCGATGACGGCTGCCGCATTATGGTCAGCGTGGTCTGTGTGATTGCAGCTTTGGCAGACAAATTCGGATTGCGAAACCCGGTTGTCGGAATGAGTGTGGCCGCACGCGGCACACTCCTGCGAAGAGTAAAAGGCTGGTACTTCGATCACGAGCTTGCCCGATCTGCGGGCTTTGTAGCTCAGAAACTCTTTGGTCTTGCCCCAGGTCGAGGCAAGGATGGCTTTGTTCAGCCCTGACTTGGCTGCAGCGCCGTTTCTGATCCAGCGACCGTTCTCGTCCTGCTTGGGCTTTGCGCGTTTGGTCATGTTCTGCACTTTGAGCGCCTCGAACACAAACAGCTTGTAGCGCGGATTGCTGGCCAGGTTGAAACTGGTCTTGTGCGCCACATCTCGGCGCACATCCGCACCATAGCGGTGATAACGTGCCACCTTGCGTTTGGCCTTGACCCAGTTCTGTGAACCTTTGGTGCGCCGCGCCTGACGGCGCTGCCAGCGCTTTTTGTGGCGCTCCTGGTCAAGGATGCGTTTGTCCTGAACGACAGTGAAGCCAAACTTCTGGCCATCACTGCCGGCCAGCGGCAGATTGACACCGCGGTCCAATCCCACGGTTGCAAAGCGCAGCTCGTTCTCATTGAACTGCATCAGGTATTCGGTCGTTTCCTGCACACTGGGCTCAGGCACACCATCGTCATAGTTGAACGACACATGCCAGCGACCGGCGTTGATGCTGATATGCAGGGAGGCAGCGGGCTTGAATTTTTTGTGGGCGGTGAACTTGATTTGGCCCAGCGAAAACTTCGGAGTTCCGATGTGCAAGGCGTAGGAGGTAATCTCCCCGGTGGACTTGTCCACCACCGGCTTGAACGAGAAGAGTTCGCTGGTGATCCAGACCGACTGCTCGCCCGTCTTTCGATGAATCCCGGGCCTGCCGGATAGTTTGGAGAAGTAGCGACCATAGGCATGCTTCCACAGCACCGCGCCGTTGCGAAGAATCTGGCTTGGAACCTCACCCAACCAAGGCGTGAGCTCGGTCTTGAAGTGGCTGTACTGTTGGTCGATGGGCGCGAACTGGCCAGCGTGGGCCAGTGACTGCCGAGCAAAGCGTCGGAAGTAGCGGTCCTCGCTCACCTTGGAGTTGTAGATAAAACGCTGGCAGCCGATCCACTGCAACAGGATTTGTATCTGAAATTCTGTGGGATAAAAACGGAATCGATTGCCGATTTGCATACTGATATTATGCACAGTAAAACACTAAGACGCCGGCATGGATAACAACAATCGCTCAAGCTCACACGCTGTTTTTAACCTTAAGCTGCATATTGTGTTTGTGACCCAATACCGGCGCAAAACACTCACACCCCGGAGTTGCTGGAGTATCTGAGAGTGGCGTTTGGGGATTGCCTGACGGCGTGGCGCTGCAAACTCATCGAGTTTGGAGGAGAAGAAGACCACATCCACTTGCCAATCGATATCCATCCGGCACTGGACATCTCCGTGCTGATCAACAACCTTAAAACCGCCAGCGCTCGCAGGGCGCGTGCGCGGTTTGTGGACCATCTGGGAAAGTTCTACTGGAAGCCACTGTTCTGGCATCGGGCCTACTTCGTGGGCAGCGTGGGCGGCGCGACGCTGGAGACTGTGCGGGCGTATGTTGATGCGCAGGGGACTGAGGAACATGCCAAAAGGAAAGGCAAGGCGCTTTAGCAAGCGCCGTTCGCTAGACCCCACCCTGGCTTGCGCCTAGGGATGGGGAATGCGCTCACATTTGTTCAAAGAGCTGCGCTGGGCAGACGCTTGGCAATTTCGCGCACCAGAATGCGTGCCAGGCTGAGTTTGCTGGCGCGGGGAATGTCCACCGCACCCTGCGCGTCCACCAGCAGCAACGCGTTGTCGTCCTGCCCAAAAGTGGCCGGTCCAATGTTACCCACCAGCAAAGGGACGCCCTTGCGCTGGCGCTTGGCGGTGGCATTCATCAGCAAGTCATGGCTCTCAGCCGCAAAGCCCACACAAAATAGCGCGCCGCTTTGGGCCCGCCCCGAAAGCGCCAGCGTGGTCAGAATGTCCGGGTTTTCCTGCAGCGCCAAATGTGGCACCTGACCCGATCCGTCTTTTTTGATCTTTTGGTCTGTGCTGGCTTGGGGCCGCCAGTCCGCCACAGCCGCCGTGCCAATAAATATGGTGGCATCGTCCGCCCGCTCGAGGCAGACCTGCAGCATGTCCTGGGCCGATTGCACGTCCATGCGGCGCACGCCATGGGGCGTGGCCAGCGCCACCGGACCGGCGACCAAGGTCACCTCTGCGCCAGCCTCTTGCGCGGCGCGTGCCAGAGCAAAACCCATCTTGCCGCTGGAGCGGTTGGTAATGCCACGCACCGGGTCAATTGCCTCAAAGGTGGGGCCGGCGGTTATCAGCACGCGCTGCCCAGTCAGCAATTTTGGCTGGAAAAATGCGATGACGTCATGCAACAATTCCTGCGGCTCGCGCATGCGGCCGTCTCCCGTCTCGCCACAGGCCTGGTCGCCAGCAGCAACGTCTAGCACCGTGGCGCCGTCCGTGCGCAGCTGCACCACATTGCGCACCGTGGCCGGATGCGCCCACATTTCGCGGTTCATGGCTGGGGCCAGCAGCAGGGGAACAGACTCAATTGGGCGGGCCAGACACATCAGACTCAGTAAATCGTCGGCGCGCCCATGCAGCAGTTTGGCCATGAAATCGGCGCTGCACGGTGCGATCAAAATGGCGTCGGCCTCGCGGCTCAGATTGATGTGCGCCATATTATTGGCTTCGCGCGCGTCCCACTGCGATGTGTAGACGCTGCGCTGGCTCAGGGCTTGCAGGGTGACCGGGGTAATGAACTGGGCTGCGGCCTCGGTCATCACCACCTGCACGGTGGCGCCTTCCTTGATGAGCGCGCGGCACAGTTCGGCGGCCTTGTAGCATGCAATGCCGCCGCTGAGTCCCAAAACAATGTGTTTACCGCTTAATTCCATCCGTCAGACCCCACTTTAAATACTGCTGCGGGGCCGAAATGGACCCAAAGCGCAATGTAGCAGACACCTATAATCTGCCATTACCAGCTTCCCGAGCCGCAAGGTTCGTCCACTGACATGACCAAATTTGTCTTCGTCACCGGTGGCGTGGTCTCTTCCCTGGGTAAGGGAATTGCATCCGCCTCCCTCGCCGCGCTTCTGGAATCGCGGGGTCTGACAGTCACCCTGATCAAACTCGATCCCTACCTTAATGTTGACCCGGGCACCATGTCACCCCTGCAGCACGGAGAGGTGTTTGTGACCGACGACGGCGCAGAGACCGACCTCGACCTGGGCCACTACGAGCGCTTTGTGGAAACCCGCATGCGTAAGGCGAACAATTTCACTACGGGCCAAATCTACAAAAGCGTGCTCGACAAAGAGCGCCGGGGCGATTATTTGGGCAAGACGGTGCAGGTAATACCGCACGTCACTAATGAAATCCAGGAATTCGTCAAACGCGGCGCCCGTCTGGGCGAGCCCGATGCGGTGGACGTGGCCATTGTTGAAATTGGCGGCACCGTTGGCGACATTGAGTCCCTGCCCTTCCTCGAAGCTGTGCGCCAGATGAGCTTGCACATGGGCCCGAACAACACGGCCTTTGTGCACCTGAGCTACGTGCCCTGGATTGCTGCGGCCGGTGAACTCAAGACAAAACCCACCCAGCACACCGCCAAGCAGCTGCGCGAAATCGGTATTCAGGCCGACGCGCTGGTCTGTCGCGCAGACCGCCCGATTCCTGACGAAGAACGGCAAAAAATCTCGCTCTTCTCCAATGTGCCGGTGTGGGGTGTGATCTCCATGTGGGACGTTGACACCATTTACAAAGTGCCACGTATGCTGCACGAGCAAGGCCTAGACGGCCTGATTTGCGACAAGCTGCGTCTGAACACGCCCCCGGCAAAACTCAAGCGCTGGGACGATCTGGTGTACGAAACCGAACACCCCGAAGGCGAAGTCAGCATCGCCATGGTAGGCAAATACGTCGATTTATCCGACAGCTACAAGTCGCTCAACGAGGCGCTACGCCACGCCGGCATGAAAAACCATGTCAAGGTCAAAATCAGCTACATCGACTCCGAAACCATCACGTCTGAGTCCGTGCAGCAGCTCGCCAAGTTTGACGCCGTGCTGGTGCCCGGCGGCTTTGGCAAGCGCGGCATTGAAGGAAAAATCTGCGCCGCCCGCTTTGCGCGCGAAAACAAGGTGCCTTACCTGGGCATTTGCCTAGGGATGCAAGTGGCAACTATCGAATTTGCCCGCCACGTGGCCGGCCTAGCGGATGCCAACAGCACCGAATTTGAAGCCGAGACGCCCCACCCAGTCATCGCGCTGATCACCGAGTGGAAGGGCAGCGACGGCACCATTAACACGCGCGACAAAAACTCTGACCTCGGCGGCACCATGCGCTTGGGCGCGCAAAGCTCGGACGTGGCCAAAAACACCATCGCCCACACCATCTACGGCGACGTGGTGACTGAGCGCCACCGCCACCGCTACGAAGCCAATGTCCATTACCTGGACCAGTTGCGCAGCGCCGGCCTGGTGATCTCCGCCCTGACGCAGCGCGAGCAACTGACCGAAATGGTCGAACTGCCCCAAGCCGTGCACCCCTGGTTTGTTGGCGTGCAGTTCCACCCGGAATTCAAATCGACGCCCTGGAACGGCCACCCGCTTTTCAACGCCTTCATCCGCGCCTCCCTGGACCACCAACTGGCGGGCAAGTCACTGAAAGTAGCAGCATGAAACTTTGCGGGTTTGACGTTGGACTAGAGCACCGGATTTTCTTGATCGCAGGCCCTTGCGTCATCGAGTCCGAGCAACTGCAGATGGATACCGCTGGGACGCTTAAAGAAATTACTGCGGCCCTGGGGATTCCATTCATTTTTAAGAGCAGCTTTGACAAGGCCAACCGCTCCAGCGGTAACACCTTTCGCGGCCCCGGTATCGACAAAGGGCTGGAGATATTGGCCAAAGTGAAGCGCGAACTCGGCGTGCCGGTGCTGACAGACATTCACAGCGAAGACCAAATCACCCAAGTTTGCAGCGTGGTCGATGTGCTGCAAACACCGGCCTTTTTGTGCCGCCAGACCGATTTCATCCGGGCCGTAGCCCAGTCCGGCAAGCCGGTGAACATCAAAAAAGGCCAATTTTTGGCGCCGGGCGATATGAAAAACGTGATCGACAAGGCCCGCGCTGCGGCGCACGAAGCGGGCCTGCCAGCAGACAACTTCATGGCCTGCGAGCGCGGCGCAAGCTTCGGCTACAACAACCTGGTGAGCGACATGCGCAGCCTGTCCATCATGCGCGCGACCGGTGCACCCGTGGTGTTTGACGCTACGCATTCCGTGCAATTGCCCGGCGGGCAAGGCACCAGTAGTGGCGGCCAGCGCGAGATGGTGCCGGTCTTAGCACGCGCGGCAGTGGCAGTGGGTGTGGCGGGTTTGTTCATGGAAACCCACCCCGACCCGTCCAAGGCTCTGAGCGACGGCCCCAACGCCGTGCCACTCAAACACATGCGCGCGCTGCTGGAAACTCTGGTGGCGCTTGATTACGTAACCAAAAAAACTCCGTTTCTGGAAAATAACTTCCAGTAAACAACGTACAACGCTGCGTCGCCCTTCAAACCACCAGGCCAACGGGCTGCAAGCGATTTCTGACAACAACCTTTTGAAAGACCAGCGATGAGTGCAATTGTGGACATAGTGGGACGCGAGATTTTGGACAGCCGGGGCAACCCGACAGTGGAATGCGATGTATTGCTGGAAAGTGGCACCATGGGCCGTGCAGCCGTGCCCTCGGGCGCCTCCACCGGCTCGCGCGAGGCCATAGAGCTGCGCGACGGCGACCACATGCGCTACCTGGGCAAGGGCGTGCGCAAGGCGGTGGACCACATCAACACCGAAATTTCCGAAGCTGTGCTGGGCCTGGACGCTTCCGAGCAGGCCTTTCTGGACAAGACCCTGATTGACCTGGACGGCACCGAAAACAAGAGCCGCCTGGGCGCCAACGCCATGCTGGCAGTGTCTATGGCCGTTGCCCGCGCTGCGGCCGAAGAAGCTGGCCTGCCCCTGTACCGCTACTTTGGCGGCATGGGTGCGGTGCAAATGCCGGTGCCCATGATGAACGTCATCAATGGCGGCGAACATGCCAACAACAACCTGGACTTGCAAGAGCTGATGATCATCCCCCTGGGGGCGCCGAGCTTTCGTGAAGCACTGCGCTATGGCGCCGAAGTGTTCCACGCGCTCAAGAAAATTTTGCACGAAAAGGGCATCAGCACCGCGGTAGGCGACGAAGGCGGATTTGCCCCCAATGTGCCCAACCACGAAGCGGCCATCCAGATGATTCTGGACGCCATCGACAAGGCTGGTTTTGTGGCCGGTGAGCAAATTGCCCTGGGCCTGGACTGCGCGGCGTCCGAGTTCTACAAAGACGGCAAGTACGAGCTTGCCGGCGAATCCTTAAGCCTGACCGCCCAGGAATGGACCGACATGCTGGCCACCTGGGTGGACAAATACCCCATCATCAGCATCGAAGACGGCATGGCCGAAGGCGACTGGGACGGCTGGAAGATTCTGACCGACCGCCTGGGCAAAAAAGTGCAAATCGTGGGCGACGACCTGTTTGTAACCAATACCAAGATTTTGAAAGAAGGCATCGATAAGGGCATCGCCAACTCGATTCTGATCAAGATCAACCAGATTGGCACGCTTAGCGAAACCTTTGCCGCCATCGAGATGGCCAAGCGCGCCGGTTACACCGCCGTAATCAGTCACCGCTCGGGCGAGACCGAAGACACCACCATTGCCGATATTGCCGTGGGCATGAATGCGGGCCAGATCAAGACCGGATCTTTAAGCCGCTCGGACCGCATTGCCAAATACAACCAGTTGCTGCGCATCGAAGAGGACTTGGGCGAAGTTGCGGTGTACCCCGGACGCGCAGCGTTTTACAACCTGCGCTAGGCGCTGCGATGGGCCGCCGCCTCATTCCCGCTGCGCTCTTGGTCTTGCTGCTGGTGCTTCAGGGCCAGCTTTGGTTTGGGCGCGGCAGCGTGCCCAATGTTGCGCGCCTGAACGAAGAGTTGACGGCACAAAAGCGCAGCAACGTCCAAGCCGAGCAAGCCAACGCCCGCATGGAAGCGGAAATCCGCGACCTGCGCGAGGGACTTGAGATGGTGGAAGAGAAGGCCCGCTCAGAGTTAGGCATGGTCAGGCCCAATGAAATTTTTGTCCAGGTTGCCAAGTAAACCGGAGCAGCAAGCCGCGCACTGCGGCTGCCGCACACCGACATGAAGATTGCGCTCCTAGGCGCCGAATGCACCGGAAAAACCTCTCTGGCGCAGACATTGATGTCAGTTCTGCAAACGCGTGGTCAAAGTACCTATTGCGCCCCCGAGGTGCTGCGCGAATGGTGCGATCAACATGACCGCACACCCCAAGCCTTTGAGCAAATCGCCATTGCGCACGCCTCGGCCCAGCGCGTGTTGAAGGCGCCCGCCTGCGATGTGTTGCTGGCCGACACCACGCCCGTGATGACGGCTATCTACAGCGACATCGTGCTCGGCGACCCTTCGCTGTACCCGTTTGCCCTCGCACACCACACCGTCTATGACCTAACGCTCGTCACCGGACTGGACTTGCCCTGGGTCGCCGACGGCATTCAACGCGACGGCCCGGCCATGCAGCGCCGGGTGGACGCCCGCTTGCGCGATGTCTTGCAGGCCCATGGCCTGCGCTACAGCGTGGTCTACGGCCAAGGGGCGCAACGCAGTGTCTGCGCCCTGGCCGCGTTGGACCATTGCGTCCAGCAGGCCGCCACTGGCCCTGCGCGACCAGATCTGGGCCAGGTGCGCTGGCAATGGGTCTGCGACAAATGCTCGGACGCGCAGTGCGAACACCAGCTGTTCAGCAGCTTGCTGGGCAGAGCGCCGCCGCCCGCTCCCTGACCAGAGCGGCGTGACGCCGTCCGCAGCGTCATCAATGCGGCGTATCGCCGCCTTCGATTTGCTGGGTGGACGGCACAAACAGGCGCGCAGTGTCCACCGGGTCAAAGTGGTATTGCACGCCGCAGAACTCACAGGCCACCTCAATATTGGGGCGCTCCTGCAAAATGCTGTGGGCCTCGTCAGCGCCCAGGCCCACAATCATGCGGGCCACGCGCTCGCGGCTGCAACTGCAGGCAAAGCGCGGCGCCACCTCGCCCACCAGGGGCTCAAAGCGGGTCAGCGTCTCTTCCCAAAACAGGCGACGCAGCACGGTTTCCACGTCCAAGGACAGCAACTCTTCGCGCTTGAGGCTGCTGGCCAAAATGGAGATGCGGTTGTAGTGCTCGTTCAGGCCAATCTGGTCTTCGTTGTCCTTGCTCACCAGGCTGCCAGACAAATTACCCTCGCCTTGCACCGGCAGGCGCTGGATCAGCAGGCCGGCGGCCACGTAGTCATCGGCAGCCAGCACCAGGGTGGTGTCGAGCTGCTCGCTTTGCAGCATGTAGTGCTCGAGTACCGCGTTGAGTTTGTCAATCGGCTTGCCATGGTCGTCAAACAGCGGCACCACGCCCTGGTAGGGCTGCTGGCCAGGAAACTTGGTTTGCGGATCGAGCGTGATGGCGCAGCGGCCCTGGTTGTTCACATTGACCATCTGGCTGAGTGTGGCCCCGTCTGGCACCGGCTGCAGCACAGTGGCGGTAGCACGCAGTTCCAGGCTGGACTGCACTTCCACCACGGCGAGCTTGACCGGGCCGTCGCCCATAATTTGCAACACCAAGGCGCCGTCAAACTTGATGCTTGACTGCATCAAGACCCCTGCGGCCACCATCTCGCCGAGCATCTCACGCACCGGGGCGGCGTAGGCGCCGTGTTCGCTATTGGACGCACGCCTGCGCAAGATCTCGGTCCAGGTGTCGGTCAGACGAACCACAATGCCGCGCACCGGCAGGCCGTCAAAAATAAACTTGTGCAATTCAGACACGCACTACTCCGAAAAAGCCGAGCACAGTGCGCGGCGGTGGTGGTCGCGCAGGACCAAGGGTGGGAGCGAAGCGGCTTTCAAGTCAGGCGATCTTGTGCATATGAGACTTGAAGCGCTGCGCATTGTCGACGTAGTGCTTGGCGCTTAGGCGCAAAACTTCCATTTGCTCAGGGGTCAGGCTGCGCACCACCGTGGCCGGGCTCCCCATGATCATGGAGCCGTCCGGGAATTCTTTACCCTCGGTTACCAGCGAGCCTGCGCCGACCAGGCAGTTTTTGCCGATTTTTGCGCCGTTCAGGACGATGGCACCAATGCCGATCAGCGACTCATCGCCAATGGTGCAGCCATGCAGCATCACTTTATGGCCCACAGTGACGTGCTTGCCCACGCGCAGGGGCTGACCGACATCGGCGTGCAAGACGCTGCCGTCCTGGATGTTGCTGCCTTCGCCAATCGCAATGCTCTCGGTATCACCCCGGATGATCACGCCAAACCAGATGCTGGTATGCGCCGCCAGATCGACCCGCCCCATGACCTGGGCGCTGTCGGCCACCCAGGCCGATTCGGCGAGGGTGGGAGAAACCTGTTCTAACTCGTAAATTGCCATGGACTGACCCCTTGGAAAGCGTTGTTGCGTGCCTAGAATTGTAGGGATGGAACTCAGAGACCGCGCCTTGGGCGCTTTTTGCTTGGCGCAGCCCGACGACAAGGTCGTCGCGGTGCAGGCGCTGTGGCTGGCGTCTGCCGGTTTGGCGTGCGACTGCGATCGTATTTTTGCCCCACCACCAGCGCCAGGACGTCCATCCCAGCCGCTGTTGGTGGCGCCCGCCCTGGTGCCCCGGCGCTCGCCTTTTACATCCCTGGGCCACGCGGCGCTAATGCATTCGATAGCCCACATTGAGTTCAACGCCATCAATCTGGCGCTCGATGCCGTCTGGCGTTTTGCCGGCATGCCCGAAGGCTATTACCGCGACTGGCTGCGTGTGGCCGCTGAAGAGGCCAAGCACTTTGCGTTGTTGCAAGCGCATTTGCAGACGCTGGGCCACGTTTATGGCGACTTCACTGCGCACGACGGTCTGTGGACCATGTGCGAGGCGACCCAAGACGACGTGCTGTCCCGCATGGCACTGGTGCCGCGCACATTAGAGGCCCGGGGCCTGGACGCTACGCCGCTGATCCAGGCAAAACTGCGCAAAGTCGCCACGCCCGCAGCGCTAGCGGCGGTGGGTATTTTGGACACCATCCTGTGCGAAGAAGTGGGCCACGTGGCCATTGGCAACCACTGGTTCCAATGGCTGTGCCAGCGCAACGGCGTGGACGGCGCCGCTTTTTACCCGGAAGCTGCGTTGCGCTACCGGGCGCCGAGCCTGAAGCCGCCTTTTAACCTCGCGGCGCGCCGGGCGGCGGGGTTTACTGCAGCAGAGATAGCGGCGCTACCGCAATAACTGCACACTTGTGCGAGTTCAGGCGTCGGGCAGTGCGGCCTGTACCGCAGCCAGCGCTTGCCCTATATCGGCCAGCAGGTGGGCCTCGGGCAACGCGCCCAGCAGGCCCGTGCGCCGCAAGATGTCCTGTGGTTGGTGCGACACTCCCGCTAGGATCAGCCTCACCTTGCGCGCTTGGCATGCCGTGAGGAGGCTGTGCATGGCGTGCGCGCCGGTGGAGTCCATGTAAATAACGTTTTTCAGGTCCAGCACCAAAGCCGATTGCGGTAGCTGCGACTCCAAATTTTCCAGCAACTGCACCGCGCCAAAAAACAGGGCGCCATACAGGCGGTAGGCGCACACGGCGGGCGTATCCAACACGCATTCACTGCGCGTGAGGCTGGAAATGCGGTAGATGAAGGTCAGGCAGGCGCCCAACAACCCCACTTCGACGGCCACCGTCAAATCAACCAACACCGTCAAGAAAAACACCGCCAGCAGAGTGCTGCGGTACGGCAATCGAAACTGCTGCAAGTGGGCAAAGGCATGCCAGTCGCCCATATTCCAGGCCACAAACATCAAAATCGCCGACAAAACGGGCAGCGGAATATGAAAGGCCAGGGGTGCAGCCACCAGAATCATCACCAGTAGGGTCAGCGCATGCACCATGCCAGCCACCGGGCTGGTGGCACCGCTTTTCACATTGGTCACGGTACGGGCAATGGTGCCAGTGGCTGGCATGCCGCCAAAAAACGGCGTCACGAGATTGGCGATGCCCTGAGCCATGAGTTCCTGATTGGGATCGTGCCGGTCGCCGATCATGCCGTCGGCCACGCGCGCGCAGAGCAAGGACTCAGTCGCACCCAGCAAGGCCAGGGTCAAGGCAGGCATCAACAAAAGCCGAGCGGTCGCCCACTGAAAATCAGGCCACACCAGCGCGGGCAATACCGATGGAATGCCGCCAAAACGCGTGCCAATGGTCTCTACCGGCAATCCGAATAACGCGCTCAGCAGTGTTGCCACCAACAGCACGACCACTGCGCTTGGGATGCTGCTGAGTTTGCCCCTCGGCCAGCCATGCGCGCTCAAAAGACGTGGCAATGCAAACTGCCAAAGCACCAACAACAGCAAGGACCCGGCCGCTAGGCCCAGCGCCCAGGGGTTGAACGCATGCGCTTGGTCGACAATCGTCTGCACGATACCCACAAAGTCGGCTGGCATGTGGGGCACGGACAGGCCCAGAAAATCCTTAATTTGGGACAGCGCGATCAAGACAGCAATGCCATTGCTAAAGCCGATAACCACCGACACCGGAATAAATCGCACCAGCGTGCCCAGGCGCAGCAGCCCCATGGCCAGGAGCATCAGACCCGACATGGCCGTCGCAATGACCAGATTGGCCGCGCCGTAACGCTGAACGATGCCGTAGACGATCACGATGAATGCGCCGGCCGGGCCGCCCACCTGCACTCGGCTGCCTCCCAGCAGAGAAATGAGAAAGCCAGCGATGATGGCAGTAAACAAACCGGTCTCAGGCGTCAGCCCCGAGGCAATGCCAAAGGCCATGGAGAGTGGTAGCGCGACCACGCCCACCGCCAAGCCGGCACCAACGTCCTGAAGCAGGCGCTGGCGGCTGTAGCCCTGTAGCGTGATGAAAAGATTGGGCTGAAACGCCATGCCCGCCACCTAAGACGCCCCAGCGCCAGATGGCATACAGACCAAAAAAGCACGCCTATTTGACAAGAACACTGTTTTCAGCATTTTCTAGTGTCTTCAATAATTAAATTGTTTACTGCACGAACTTTGTTCGTACCTAAAAATGCACTATGACCGCCAATGCGAGCGAAAAAACGACGCCATTTTCTGAACGGCGCACCCAATTGGCGAGATCGGTGCTTGGTGCCGCAAAGAGCGTTCTTTTTTTTAGGCCGCCAGCGCCGCCTCGATGTCCTTACCCAGGCTCTTGGGCGTGTCGGTGGGTGCATATCGCTTGAGCACCGCGCCGTCCTTAGCCACCAGAAACTTGGTGAAGTTCCACTTGATGCCCTTGGTGCCCAGGAGGCCGGGCGCCTCTTTGCACAGCCACTGGTACATGGGGTGCGCACTTTCTCCGTTGACATTCACCTTGGCCATCATCGGAAAGCTCACGCCGTAGTTAAGCTGACAAAAATTGGCGATCTCATCGTTGCTGCCCTTGTCCTGCGAACCAAACTGATTGCACGGAAAGCCCAGCACCACCAGACCCTGGCCGCCGTACTGCTGGTGCAGAACCTCCAGACCGGCGAACTGGGGCGTGAAACCGCAAGCGCTGGCGGTGTTGACGATCAAGAGCGCTTGGCCCCTGAACTGGTCCAGGCGCACGCTCTGGCCATTGATTTGCAGGGCTTCGAAGTCGTAGATGGACATCATATTTCAGAGTTAAAAAATCAAGTCTTGATGCTGCTTGTCATTGCCTGAAATGTCAAGCAAGAAGGCGCGCCAGGCCATCGCTGCCATTCTGCGCGGTTGGCAGATGCGCACCTTAACCGCCCTGCGCAACGAGGCGCCTTAGTCCAACTGCGGCCAACACGCTTCCCTGCAAACCTGGTGACTACTCCGATGGGACAGAGTGGTAGTGGTGTGAAATACAGGTGTAAGAGCTTAAATCCCAAGAAGCAAAAAACCCCTGCAAATCAATGACTTGCAAGGGCTCTTACGTACTGGCGGAGTGGACGGGACTCGAACCCGCGACCCCCGGCGTGACAGGCCGGTATTCTAACCAACTGAACTACCACTCCTGGTAGCGACAACGTTGCTGCTGCCTACTAATGCTTTCATCATCTTTCGATGAATCTGGCGACCCCACGGGGATTCGAACCCCGGTACCTACCGTGAAAGGGTAGTGTCCTAGGCCTCTAGACGATGGGGTCAAAACCTTGGACTAATCCGCTTTTTCTCGGAAGCTTTTGGTGGAGGTAAGCGGGATCGAACCGCTGACCTCTTGCATGCCATGCAAGCGCTCTCCCAGCTGAGCTATACCCCCTGATCCTACGTTTTCTGCGAGCAGATCACGTCACTTCCGAGCCCCCGATTATAGCCAGCTTTTTTAGGCCCTCCGGAGTCTGGCCAGAACTATTTCTTTATCGCACAAAGCAAGCACCGCATCGAGCGGGGGCGTTTGCGCAGTTCCCATCACCAGCACGCGCACGGGCATGGCCAGCAGGGCCATTTTGAGGCCGGTTTGTGCCAGCACTTCTTTCAACACCGCAGCGATGCTGGCCTTGTCCCAGGCGCAGGCGAGCAATCGCTCCTGCAACAGATCCAGCGCAGGCCGAATAGCGGACGTGACATGCAGAGCCAGGTCCGCCACCTCGGGCAGCACATCGGCATAAAAGCGCGCCACCCATTCGGCCAGCACCACAATGGTGTCGCAACGGTCTTTGAGCAAATCACACAAGGCGGGCAACTTGTAATCGGCCACCACACCCCGGCGTTCAAGGTGCGCTTGGACCAGCGGCGCGAGCGCCTCGCCGGACATGGTCTTGAGGTGCTGGGCGTTGACCCAGCGCAGCTTGGACTCGTCAAACTGCGCCGCGCTGCGGCCCAGGTGGTCCAGGTTGAACCACTCCAGAAACTGCGCGCGGCTGAAGATTTCGGCATCACCATGGCTCCAGCCCAGGCGCGCAAGGTAGTTCACCATGGCCTCGGGCAAATAGCCCTCAATCGCGTATTGCGTTACCGCTTTGGCGCCGTTGCGCTTGCTCATTTTTTCGCCCTGCTCATTGAGCACTGTGGGCAAATGGGCGTAAACCGGGGGCGTCTTTTCCAGGGCGTGGAAGATGTTGATCTGGCGCGGCGTGTTGTTGACGTGGTCGTCGCCTCGAATCACATGGGTAATGTCCATGTCGATATCGTCAACTACCACGCAGAAGTTGTAGGTGGGCGTGCCCACGGCCTCGCCGCCCTGCGCAGGGCGGGCAATCACCAGGTCGTCCAACTCGTCGTTGCTGATCTCGATGCGGCCTTTGACCTTGTCGTCCCACGCTACGCTGCCGCCTTGCGGGTTTTTGAAGCGTAGAACGGGCTGCACACCAATGGGCACCGGCGGCAAGACCTTGCCCGGCGCCGGGCGCCAGGTGCCGTCGTAGCGGGGTTTTTCCTTGGCCAGCATTTGGCGTTCGCGCAGGGCGTCGAGTTCTTCCATCGACATATAGCAGGGGTAGACCCACCCGCACGCCTGCAACTCCAAAAGCACTTCCTTGTAGCGATCCATACGCTGCATTTGGTAGAAGGGGCCTTCGTCGTAGTCCAGCCCGAGCCAGCGCATACCTTCAATGATCACGTCCACTGCCGCCTGGGTGGAGCGATCCTGGTCGGTGTCTTCAATGCGCAAAATGAAATCACCGCCATTGGCGCGGGCAAAGGCCCAGGGGTAAAGCGCTGAGCGAATGTTGCCCAGATGGATAAAGCCCGTGGGCGATGGCGCGAAGCGGGTGCGGGTTTTCGTCATATCAAAGGGTTTCTAGGCCACGGGCCAGATCGGCCGTGATGTCATCAATATGTTCCAGGCCAACGGCCACGCGAATCAGGCCCTGCGTGACGCCTGCGGCGCTGCGCTGCGCCTCGGTCAGGCGACCGTGCGAGGTGCTAGCCGGGTGTGCGACCAGGGTTTTGGTGTCGCCCAGGTTGGTGCTGAGCGACAGGGTTTGCATGCTATCGAGCACGTGGAAGGCGCGCGTTCTGGCTTGCTCAGGGTTGTCGGCCTTCACTTCAAACGACAGCACGGCGCCGCCGCAGTTGGATTGCTGCTGCATTGCCAAAGCGTGCTGCGGGTGACTGGTCAGCCCGGGATAGAACACACGCTGCACAGCGCTGCATTGCTCCAGCCAAAGGCCTAGCTTGAGCGCGTTGGCGCTTTGGGTTCGCATGCGGATGTCCAGGGTTTCTAGCCCTTTGAGTACCACCCATGCGTTAAAAGGCGCCAGGGTCATGCCCGCGCTCTTGAGAACCGGCAAAAATTTCTCGGTCACAAGCTGCTGCGGGGCGCACAAGGCCCCGGCCATGACGCGACCCTGGCCGTCAAGGTATTTGGTGCCTGAATGCATGATGATGTCGGCGCCGAAATTGACTGGCAATTGCAGGGCTGGCGTGGCAAAACAGTTATCCACGGCAAGCAAAGCGCCAGCCTCGTGCGCGATGTCCGCCAGCGCGCGGATGTCGCACACCTCTGTCAGAGGGTTGGTCGGTGTTTCGGTAAACAGCAGTTTTGTGCTGGGTTTGACCGCAGCCACCCAAGCCACCAAATCGGTTTGCGCCACAAAGGTGGACTCAACGCCGAACTTAGCCAAATCAGAGCCGATCAGCTTGATGGTGGAGCCAAACATGGACTGCGAACACACCACATGGTCGCCCGACTTCAGCAAGCCCATGCACATCATCAAAATGGCTGACATACCCGAGGCGGTGGAAATGCAGGCCTCGGCGCCCTCCATGGCGGCCAAGCGCTTCTCAAAACTGGCGACTGTGGGGTTACCGTAACGGCCGTAGGTGAAGCCTTCTTCGTCACCGGCAAAGCGCGCGGCAGCGGCAGCGGCCGAGGGCTGAACGTAGCCGCTGGTGAGGTACAGGGCCTCGGAGTTTTCGCCGTACTGGCTGCGCGCTACGGCCTCGCGTACGGCCAGGGTCTCGCGATGCAGGGGGTGGGTAGCTTTCAGGTCTGTCATGGCAGTAATGCGGTTTAGTCTTCGGGGTTGGGCAAGGCCAGACGCGAGTTGTCGTCTTGCTCTTCTTCGCTGCCGCCACGGGTGGCGCTCAGTCGGGTGATGTCGTCAATGGTGATGTCGCCCGTCACGTAGACGCCGTCAAAGCACGAAGCATCAAAGTCGGCAATCGCCGGGTTGAGAGAGCCCACCGCCTTTTTCATGCCGTCCACGTCCTGGTAAATCAGGGCGTCGCAGCCGATGATGTCGCGGATTTCGTCCACGCTGCGGTTATGCGCTACGAGTTCGCTGCTGGTTGGCATGTCGATGCCGTAGACGTTAGGGTAGCGCACGGGTGGCGCGGCGCTGGCCAGGTAAACCCGGCGCGCACCAGCATCGCGCGCCATTTGCACAATTTCCTTGCTGGTCGTACCACGCACGATGGAATCGTCCACCAGCAGCACGTTGCGGCCCTTGAACTCGCTGGCAATCACGTTGAGCTTTTGCCGCACCGATTTCTTGCGTACCGCCTGCCCCGGCATGATGAAGGTGCGGCCCACATAGCGGTTTTTCACAAAGCCTTCTCGGTAGGGCAAGCCCAAGAGCTGCGCGAGCTGCGCCGCGCTTGGGCGGCTGGATTCGGGAATGGGAATGACCACGTCAATCTCGTTGGGCGGCACGGTGGAAATTACCCGCTTGGCCAGGGTTTCACCCAAGTTAAGTCGCGCCTGGTAGACCGATATGCCGTCCATCACCGAGTCGGGGCGGGCCAGATAAACGTATTCAAAAATGCAGGGATTGAGCCTGGGCGCGTCGGCGCATTGCTGCGCCTGCACTTCGCCTTGCAAGTTGACAAATACCGCCTCGCCCGGGTCGATATTGCGCTCAAACTTGTGCAACGTACCCTCCAGAGCAACCGACTCACTGGCCAGCACCACATTGCCCGCGCTGCGGCCCATGCACAGCGGGCGAATGCCATGCGGGTCGCGAAAGGCCAGCACGCCGTGCCCGGCGATCAGTGCAATCACCGCATACGAGCCTTTGACGCGAGCGTGCACATTGCGCACGGCGGCAAACAGGTGCGCGGGCTGCAGGGGCAAGCCGCGGCTGGTGCGCTCAATCTCATGGGCTAGCACGTTGAGCAGCACCTCGGAGTCGCTGTCGGTGTTGATGTGGCGGTGGTCGTTGGTGAACAGTTCGCGCTTGAGCGCGTGGGCGTTGGTCAGGTTGCCGTTGTGCACCAGCACGATGCCAAAGGGAGCGTTGACATAAAACGGCTGCGCCTCTTCTTCGCTGTAAGCGTTACCCGCTGTCGGGTAGCGCACCTGGCCCAGGCCGCAGTTGCCAGGGAGCGAGCGCATGTTGCGGGTGCGAAACACGTCCTTGACCATGCCCTTGGCCTTGTGCATAAAGAACTTGCGCTCTTGCTGGGTGACGATGCCCGCTGCGTCCTGCCCGCGGTGCTGCAAAAGCAACAGAGCGTCATAAATGAGCTGATTAACAGGTGCGTTGCTGACAACGCCGACGATTCCACACATGGATTTTTTTACTCGTTCAAGGTAAGAATCTTGCAAATTCAGGCGGTAGCAGCGGCTTGAGGCCGCTGAGTACCGATTGGCTTATCTGGGGACCGCGCGCCTCTAGCCAGGCCTCGTGGCTGCGCAACGGCGTCAGGGACACCACCACGGTGACAGCCAGCAGCAGCACCGCGCCGCGCGCTGCACCAAAGGCTGCGCCCAGCAGCCGGTCCATGGGGCGCAAACCCGCCACAGACAGCATCTTTCTGACAAGCAGGGTCAAGATACCGCCCGCCAACAGGGTACCAATAAAGGCAATGACGAAACCGGCGGCATAGCGCAGCGTTTCACTTGCGCCCCCCAGGGAAATCCACTGCGCCACCTCGGGCGCCAGCCGCTGCGCCAGCACGAAGGCGGCCACCCAACTCAGCAAAGACAAGACTTCCTTGACCAAGCCGCGCAGCACGCCCAGTACGGTCGACAGGGCCAGGATGGCCCCGAAAATCCAGTCCAGATCAGCCATCGGTGCCGCCAGCCTACAAGGTCAGAACCGCAACGGGCAACTTCAATTTCTTGATTTTTTCGGCCGTTTTTTCGGCTTCAGCCTTGTCTTCCCAGGGACCAGCCCGCACCCGCGTGCGCTTACCGTCCGCAGTGGTGACTACCTGGATATAGGTCTTGATGCCCGCTTTTTCCAGCGTGGCGCGGGCTTCATGGGCCTTTTGCGGATCGGCAAATGCGCCCACTTGTACGGTGTAGCGCGGTGCGTTTGCTGCGGTTTTGGCCGGTTCTTGGCCGTCGAGCAGCGCTTGGGCCTTGTCGGGAGTTGTCGTTTTTTCGTCCGGCTTGGGTACGGCTTTGGGCTCAGGTTTAGGCTCTGCCCTGGACTCAGCTTTGACTTCGGGCTTGGGTTCGGCTTTGGGTTCAACCTTGGCCGCAGCGGGTGCAGGTGGCACAACCGTCACCTGCGGTGCTGCCGCTGCAGCAGGTGCGGCAGCGTTTAAAGTGGTGGCGGAGTCAGAGGCGGGTGCAGCGGGCGATGCACTTATGGGTGCGACGCTCAGCGGCGCGGCTTTGGCCTTGTCGGGAATGTCGATGGCAATGTCCACCGCCACGGGGCGCGGCTGGCTATCAAACAACAACGGGAAACCCACCACACCCAGCAAAACCAGCGCAGCGGCACCGATCAGGCGGTGGCGAGCGCGTTTGCGCAAAACTTCCAGACTCTCGGGCGCAGGGATGGGACCGGACTGCTCAGCGCCATTTTTGCGAAATTTAAAAAAGGCCATAGCGGGGTAGATTCTCAAGAACTCAGGTGCGCGCCGTGAAGCCGGGGCAGGCCATGCTGCATGACGCCGCCGACCGTGTAGAACGATCCAAAGACCACGATTCTATCAGCGGGGTCTGCTGCGGCTACGGCTGCGGTCAGGGCGGCGGATGGGTCGCCGAACACTGCCGACTTTGCAGTAGCCGGCGGATTTTGCCCCAGCCAGCGCGCCTGCAACTCGGCGCCACTGGCGGCGCGCGCCGTGGGTAAATTGGTGAAATACCAGCGGTCAATCACCGGGTTGATGCGCGCCAGCATGGGCGCCAGGTCTTTGTCGGCCATGGCGCCAAACACGGCGTGGGTGCAGGGGAAATAGCCCATGGCGTCCAGGTTGGCCGCCAGCGCGGCCACTGAATGCGGGTTGTGCGCCACGTCAAGCACCAGCGTGGGTTTGCCCGCAATGATCTGGAAGCGCCCGGCAAATTCGACAAAAGCCAGACCGTTGCGGATGGCTTGCGCGGTAACCGGCAGCTTCTCCCGCAGCGCGGTCAGCGCCGCCAGTACACCCGAGGCGTTGACCAGCTGATTAGCCCCACGCAGCGCCGGATAGGCCAGGCCGCTGTAACGCCGCCCACGCCCAGCCCAGTTCCACTGCTGCGGGTCGCCCGAGACGTTGAAGTCCTGCCCCACCCGCCACAGATCAGCGCCAATGCTCTGGGCGTGGTCGAGCACGCTTTGGGGTGGGACCGGGTCGCTCACCACCACCGGGCGTCCTGTGCGCATGATGCCGGCTTTTTCCAGGCCGATGGTTTCGCGGTCATTACCTAAAAACTCCATGTGGTCCAGGTCAATGCTGGTGATCACCGCGCAATCGGGGTCGATGATGTTGACCGCGTCGAGCCGCCCGCCCAGGCCCACTTCCAAAATCACCACATCGAGCGACGCCTGGCGAATCACGTCCAGGATCGCCAGGGTCGAAAACTCAAAATACGTGAGGGAAATAGCCTCGCCCTGGGTGCGCGCCGCCTCCACCGCCGCAAACCCAGCCACCAGCGCGTCGGCTTGCACCTGCTGGCCCTGCAACCGCAGGCGTTCTTCAAAATGCACCAGATGCGGGGACGAATAAACGGCGGTGCGGTAGCCAGCCTGCAGCAAGATGGATTCGAGCATGGCGCAGGTAGAACCCTTGCCGTTGGTGCCCGCCACGGTAATCACGGGGCAGTTCAGCGCCAGGCCCATGCGCGCGGCAACCATGCGCACGCGCTCCAGGCCCATGTCGATGTTTTTGGGGTGCAATTGCTCGCAATAGGCCAGCCAGTCGGGTAGATTTTTCATAAGCCCCGCATTGTCGCCCAGCGCGCCTTTTCCGCGCCCGGGGTGCGCCGGTGGCATGATGGCGGCCGGGGCAAAGTGCCCCTTGACCTGACCCAAACCACCCTCCATATGAGCCAATCCAAAAGCGCCACCGTCTACGGCATCCCCAATTGCGAAACCGTCAAAAAAGCCCGCGACTGGCTTAGCGCCGCTGGCGTGGACTGCGCGTTCCATGACTTCAAGAAGGCCGGTGTGCCCGACGCCGAACTGGCCGAGTGGCTACAAGCCCTGGGCTGGGAAGCAGTGCTCAACCGCAAGGGCACCACTTGGCGCAAGCTCGACCCCGCCCTGCAAGCCATGGTGACCGATGCCGCCAGCGCTGGCGCTGTCATGCGTTCCCACCCCAGCGTGGTCAAGCGCCCTGTGGTGCGCTGGCCCAATGGTCGCTTGAGCGTGGGCTTTAGTCCAGCGCAATTTGCCGCCCTGCAAGGCGCTAGCAGCAGCCCCTGAGCGGCTCCCAAGGGCCGGCGCAGCTGGCCTAAAATGCATCTCTTGCGCGCCGCTACCGGACGCGAGATCGGCTTTGCGGGCCTCGTTTGACACAGGCCACCGCAAATCGCTCCGCCCGCGGCAGCAGTCAAGCATCATCAGACCACTCCTTTTTAAGCAGGCCACCATGACCACCACCCACATTTACGGCGTCACCGTCGCCACCCAAGCCAGCGTTTACTTTGACGGGAAATGCGTCAGCCACAGCCTGACCATGCCCGACGGCAGCAAAAAGTCCGTCGGTGTGGTGCTGCCCGCCGAACTGACTTTTGGTACGGCCGCCTCCGAGATCATGGAATGCGTCGCCGGCGGCTGCGAATATCTGCTTTCTGGCCAAACGCAGTGGCACAGCGTGGGCGCCGGAGAAAGCTTTAGCGTACCGGCCGACAGCAAATTCCAGATCCGGGTGGCCGAGGCTTTCCACTACATCTGCCACTACGCCTAAGGCGCCCTGCCTTGGCCATTGCCGCAGCCGGCCCCACTTTCAACACGATTGCAGTCCATGTCCACTATTCTTCAAAACATCCCGGTTGGTCAAAAAGTCGGCATCGCCTTCTCTGGCGGCCTTGACACCAGCGCCGCCTTGCACTGGATGCGTAACAAGGGCGCTGTTCCCTACGCCTACACCGCCAACCTGGGCCAGCCGGACGAAGCCGACTACGACGAGATTCCGCGCAAAGCCATGGAATATGGCGCTGAAAACGCCCGCCTCATTGACTGCCGCAGCCAGCTCGCCGCTGAAGGCCTTGCCGCACTGCAAAGTGGGGCTTTTCATATTTCCACGGCGGGTGTCACCTACTTCAACACCACGCCGATTGGCCGCGCTGTTACCGGCACCATGCTGGTGGCCGCCATGAAAGACGACGACGTCCACATCTGGGGCGACGGCAGCACCTTTAAGGGCAATGACATTGAGCGCTTTTACCGCTATGGCCTGCTGACCAACCCGGCCCTCAAAATCTACAAGCCCTGGCTGGACCAGGCGTTTATTGACGAGCTGGGCGGTCGCGCAGAAATGTCTGCCTTTATGACGGCAGCGGGCTTTGGCTACAAGATGTCGGCTGAAAAAGCCTATTCCACCGACTCCAACATGCTGGGCGCCACGCACGAGGCCAAGGACCTGGAGCACTTGAGCAGCGGCATGATGATCGTCAACCCCATCATGGGTGTGGCGTTCTGGAAAGACGAAGTCGAAGTCAAACGCGAAAACGTGACCGTGCGCTTTGAAGAGGGCCGCCCAGTAGCGCTCAATGGCGTGGAATACCCCGACCTGGTAGAACTGATTTTGGAAGCCAACCGCATTGGCGGGCGCCACGGCCTTGGCATGAGCGACCAGATCGAGAACCGCATCATTGAGGCCAAGAGTCGCGGCATCTACGAGGCGCCGGGGCTGGCGCTGCTGTTTGCTGCCTACGAGCGCTTAGTTACCGGCATCCACAACGAAGACACCATTGAGCAGTACCGCGACAACGGCCGCAAGCTCGGGCGCCTGCTGTACCAGGGCCGTTGGTTTGACCCGCAAGCCATCATGCTGCGCGAAGCCGCCCAGCGCTGGATTGCCCGCGCTGTCACCGGTGAAGTGACCCTGCAACTGCGCCGGGGCAACGACTACTCCATCCTCGACACCACTTCCCCAAACCTGACCTACCACCCCGAGCGGCTGACCATGGAAAAAGGCGAATCCATGTTCTCGCCTGCCGACCGCATTGGCCAGCTGACCATGCGAAATCTGGACATCGTCGACACCCGCGCCAAGCTCGGCATCTATTCCCAAAGCGGCCTGCTGGGCCAGGAAGCTGGCACCGACATGCTGGGCATTAGCCACACGCCCAAGGCCTAAGGCGCGCTGCCCCAAGTCCATTTTTTCAGGCGCGCATATGGTCAGCACCAGCAATTCGATGTCTATCACCCTCTGGGTGCGTGTGCTGACGGGCGCCATGGCGCTCACAGGCCTGGTGCAACTGGGTTTGGAGTGGCAGCACCAGCAGAGCCTGCAGGCGCAAGGGGCCACGCGCCCCGAACTTGCCACCGCGCCCAGCGCTGCGCTAGAGCGGGAATTTTTGCGCTTTCGCAACGGCCTGCTGCGCCAGCTTTCAGAGGACGAAAGCGCCGATCCGCAGGCACTGGCAGAGCGCGCCGCCTTGCTGCGTTCGCGCACACTGCTGGCGCGCCAGTCGCCCAGTTCGGCCGCGCTGCTGGCAGACGCCAGCCATGCGCGCCTCTTGGACCAGATGCTGACGCTCAGCCAGCAAGCTGAGAACCTGGGAGCGGCCACGCGCACCGAGCCCGACGGCCTGCGCGCGCTGCTGCGCGAATCTGAAGCACTGTTGGCACCGCTTGAGCGCCTGGTCAAAGAGGCCCAAAGCACAGCGGTCAGCCGCCTGGAGCAACAAACCGCGCAAGTGCAATCGCAAAACCGCGTGCTAGCGGCGCTGAACTTCTTGTTACTGGCCTTGCTGCTGGGCGCGGCCGCAGCCACCCGGCTGCAAAACCGCAGGCAGGCCACGGCGGAGAAAAAGGCGCAGGCACTTAATGCGCATTTCCGTGAAACGCAAATACTGGCCGAGCGCGCCAACCGCAGCAAAAGCCAATTTTTGGCCAATATGAGCCACGAATTGCGCACGCCTTTCAACGGCATTTTGGGCATGCTCGGGCTGCTGAGCACCACGGGGTTAAGCGCCCAGCAGGCGGATTACGTCAAGACCGCGAACGCCTCGGCCAGCCACCTGCTCAATGTGCTCAACGACATTTTGGACATTTCGGCCCTGGACGAGGGAAAAATCAGCATCCACGCCGAGCCCGCGCACCTGCCGCAATTGCTAAAAGACATTGAAAGCGTGATGCGCCCGCAGGCCGCAGCCAAGGGCCTAGGCTTTGTGTTTGAGGTCCGCGGCGACATTCACCCCTGGGGCCTTATGGACGCCACGCGCTTCAAGCAAATCCTGTTTAACCTGATCAACAACGCGATCAAGTTCACTGAACGCGGCGCGGTGGCAGTAACGGTGCGCCGCGCGCCTCCTGACCCGCAAGGTGGCACGTATGGATTGGGCCCGGTGCTGCTGATTGCGGTGGAAGACACGGGCATTGGCATGGACGAACTGGCCATGGACCGCCTGTTCCAACGCTTTTACCAGGTGGACAACAGCGTGGCGCGCCAGTTTGGCGGCTCCGGGCTGGGGCTGGAAATATCGCAGTCGCTGGCCCGCATGATGGGCGGCGACATTGAGGTGCGCAGCACGCCGGGCCTGGGCTCGTGTTTCACGCTGGACCTGCCCTTTCGGCTGTGCGAGCCACCAGCGGCCATTTCTGCCTTGTTGCCGCTCGCAGTCTCCACGCAAAGCATGGGCCAGGCGGCAACGCGCAGCATCCTGGTAGCCGAAGACAATCCGGTCAACCGCAAGTTTGTGGGCATCTTGCTCGAACGCATGGGTTACCAAACCGCATTTTGCGAGAACGGGCAACTGGCCGTGGAATGCGTGCAGCAGCAAGCCTTTGACCTGGTGCTGATGGATGTGCACATGCCGGTGATGGACGGCCTGGCCGCCACCCGCGCCATCCGTGCGCTCGAAGCCGCAGCCAAGGACATTCCTATCATCGCCCTGACAGCTGACGCGATGAACGACGCCCAAGAAGAGGCACTGGCCGCCGGAGTGAACTTCTTTGTCACCAAGCCCGTGCACATGGCCCAGCTGCAAGAGGCTATTGAGCATTGTCTGGCGCTGCATCGCAATCACCAGGCCGCCACCAAGACAGCCCCAAAAAGTGCACAACAGGCTGCTAAAAGCTAAAGAAAAAATTTAGCGGGCGCGTTGGCGAATGCCCAGCAAGCCCAGCTTGCCCCGATCGGCCACCAGGTACTGCGGCGCTATGGCGGCCAGCGCGGCGGGCGCAATGCCCAAGGCCTCTAGGCCCGGCCACTGCCCGCTAGCCACGTTGTCTGCCTGCATCGAGTCCAGGTTGTCCAGACTCATGACCGGCTCGCCGGGCATCAGCCCCAGCAACACCGCCTGCAACTGACCCATCCAGCGCGGCAGGTCAATCACCGGTCTACCCTGGCCCTGGCCGATGCCGCTCAGGCGTGCTGCGAGCTGTACCAGCGCACGCAGGGTGTAGACCTGGGTTCCTACCAATTCGTAAACATGCCACCGGGGGGGGCCCGACAGGCTGATTTGCACGCTTTGCACCACGGCGCTCGCCACGTCTTCCACCCACACCGGCTGAAACTTCGTGTTCGCCCCAGCCAGGGGCATGACCGGAAAAATCTTTTGCAGCGCGGCAAAGACGTTCAAAAACTTGTCTTGCTTACCAAAAATCACGCTGGGGCGCAGCACCGTCAGGCCGGTGGGCAGCGGCGCTGGCGCATCAGCGGGCGCTTTGGCCGAAGCATTTTCGGGCCAGCCCAAGATCTGCATCAGCGCCGCCTCGCCCTGGCCTTTGCTGCGCAGGTAGTTGGACGGGCAGCTTTGTGGCGCAATGTGGTCGGTGCCCAGGGCGCTGATGTGTACCAGATGTCGCACACCTTTGGCTAGACAAGCGCGGGCGATTTTTTCGGGCAAATGGCGGTGCACCCGGTCAAAGCTTGCAGGTGTGCCGTGCAATATGGCCACCAAGTTAACCACCGCGTCCACGCCGACCATGGCCTGGGTGAGCGCCGCCTCGTCGTGCACATTGCACTCCAACACGGTGAGCGCCGGCAGATGCTGCACCTTGCGGGCGTTGACCGCGCGCCGGGTGGGGACGCTGACGCGAAAGCCCGCACGCACCAACTTTTCACACACATGGGCACCGACAAAACCGGTGCCGCCCAAGGCCAATATATGTTTCATGCTTGCAACTGTAGCGCCGCGCTGCGGATCAGGGCTTGTGCGGGGTCAAATCGAGGCTAGAGCACCACTGGCTCAGTTTCCAGGCGCAACCCAAAGCGCTCGTACACGCTGGTCTGGATGGCGCGCGCCAGCGTCATCACCTCGCCGCCGGTGGCGCCCTGCCCGTCGGCTGACGGGCCGCGGTTGACCAGCACCAGCGCCTGCTTCTCAAACACCCCCGCCTGACCGATGGACTTGCCGCGCCAGCCGCAGGCGTCTATCAGCCAGCCCGCTGCGAGCTTGAAGCTTCCGTCGGCCAGCTTGTAGTGCACCACCTTGGGGTCGCGCGCAATGATGTCGGCGCATTGCTCGGGGCTTACGGTGGGGTTTTTGAAAAAGCTGCCAGCGTTGCCAATCACCGCCGGGTCGGGCAGCTTGGCCCGGCGAATTTGGCAAATCCAGTCAAACAACTGGCGCGCTGTGGGCGTCACGCCGCCCTGTTCGGCTTGTTTCTTCTCCAGGTCGGCGTAGCCCAGTACCGGCTTCCAGGCCTTGGGCAGGGCAAAGCGCACGCGCAATATCAGCGCGCGGTCTTTCAGGCCCAGGCCTTTGTCGCCCGCTGCGTGCTTGAACACCGAGTCGCGGTAGCCGAAGCCGCACTGCGCTGCGTCCAGGGTAAACAACTGGCCGGTCTGCAGGTCTATGGCGTCCAGCGAATCAAAGCGGTCTTGCAGCTCCACGCCGTAAGCGCCTATGTTTTGCACCGGCGTGGCGCCTACGGTGCCCGGAATCAGCGCCAAGTTTTCCAGTCCCGGCAGGCCTTGGTCCAGCGTCCAGGCGACGAAGTCGTGCCAGTTTTCACCCGCACCGGCTTCGACGATGAAATGTTTGGGCGTTTCACGCAGCAGGCTGCGGCCCATGATTTCGACCTTAAGCACCAGGGGTTTGACGTCGCCGGTAATCACCAAGTTGCTGCCGCCGCCCAAGACGAACTTTTGCGCATCGCGCAACTGGGCATCTGCGCACAGGTTTACGGCGTCTGCCTCGGTGTGTATGCGCACGAGCGCGTGCGCCCGGGCCACGATGTGGAAGGTGTTGAGCGCCTGCAGGGGAACATTTTTCTCGACTAACATGGACGGATTGTCGCATCCGCATCGGGTGCAAGCCCGAACTTCAGCGCACCGAGAACCACGCCATGCCCACTTTTGATACCGTCTGCGAAGCCAATCTGGTTGATGTAAAAAACGGAGTGGAAAACACCGTCAAGGAAATCACCACCCGCTTTGACTTCAAGGGCACTTGCGCCAGCATCGAGATCAAGGACAAAGAAATCACCATGATTGGCGACGCCGAGTTCCAGCTCGCGCAAATTGAAGACGTGCTGCGCAACAAGCTCACCAAACGCAATGTGGATGTGCGCTTTTTGGACATGGGCGACGTGCAAAAAATGGGCGGCGACAAGGTTAAGCAGGTGATTACCGTGCGCAACGGCATTGAGGCCGAACTGGGCAAAAAAATCCAGCGCATCCTGAAAGACAGCAAGCTTAAGGTGCAAGGATCGATCCAGGGCGACTCGGTGCGGGTGACCGGCGCCAAGCGCGACGACCTGCAAACCGCCATGGCGCTGCTGAAAAAAGAGATTACCGACGTGCCGCTGAGTTTTAACAACTTCCGCGACTAAGGCACTGGCGCCCAGCCTGTGGCGCCTACTTTTTGCCGATCTTGGATTCGGTGCCCTTGACCAGGCGCGACAGGTTTTCGGCGTGGCGCCAGATCAGCAAGCCGCTCACCACCACCAAAGCCAGCGCAACCGGTGAGTCCGCCCGCCAAAACACGCCGTCCGCCATCAGGTAATACACCGGCACAAACACGGCGGACACCAGCGCCGCCAGCGACGAGTAGCGGAAAAAATACGCAATCAGCAGCCAGGTGACGCCCGTTGCCAGCCCCAGCACCGGGTTGACCGCCAGCACCACGCCCAGGGCCGTGGCCACGCCCTTACCGCCCACAAAGCGAAAGAACACCGGGTACAAATGGCCCAAAAATGCGGCCAGGCCCACCAGCGCCACGGTGCCTGCGTCCAGGCCGTATTCCGCGCCCCAGGTTTGCACCACCGCAACCGGCAGCCAGCCCTTGAAGGCGTCCAGCAGCAGCGTGAGCACGGCGGCGAGCTTGTTGCCCGAGCGCAGCACATTGGTGGCGCCGGGGTTTTTGCTGCCGTAGCTGCGCGGGTCGTTCAGGCCCATGGCGCTGCTGACGATGACCGCGAAGGAAAGCGACCCGATCAGGTAGGCGACCACAGTGGCCAGGGCCGGAAAAAAGGGGGAAAGGGGGGAAAGGGTGGCGATGGCTTCCAAGAAAATTCTCCGTCTGTATTTTTGTCAGGACGCTGCGCCGGGCACTGGTGTCGCTGGTTTGGCTGGTTCGGCTGGTCCCGCTAATCTTCTAGCGCGCACTGTACCGCCTTTGCGCCCAGCAAACTCAGGCACAACGCCGGGTCTATGCCCACCAAGTAGCCGCGCCGCCCGCCGTTGATCAAGATTTTGGGCAAATCCAGAATGCTGGACTCGATAAACACCGGCATGGTCTTGCGCGTGGCAAACGGCGAGGTGCCGCCCACCAGGTAGCCGCTGTGGCGGTTGGCCGTCTCGGGCGCACAGGGCGCCACCGACTTGGCGCCGATCTGGCGCGCCAGGTTTTTGGTGGACACCTTGCGGTTGCCATGCATCAGCACCACCAGCGGTTTGGCGTCTTGGTCTTCCATGATCAGGGTTTTGACCACATGAAACGGGTCCCAGCCCCTTAAATTCGACATCAAATTTTCAATTTCCCGGATTTCCCCATTCCCGTGGCCAATCAAATCAACCACTTAGCGCAGTATTTCGATCTAGATGTAAAAACGTTTGTAGTGGCACGTTATTAGCTGAATGTAGTTAATTATTATTTGAACTGCGTTACACTACCCACCATGTTCATCAAAGTCACTCAGTCTGGTGCCCGGCGCTACGCCCAACTGGTGGAGT
>Ga0209500_10000247_pt1 | contig 49075 bp, 50 predicted proteins | sample S_140212_EF_Meta_FD_187323 | JGI IMG/M metagenome (GOLD analysis project Ga0209500, IMG submission 187323) | Freshwater microbial communities from Lake Simoncouche, Canada to study carbon cycling - S_140212_EF_MetaG (SPAdes) (version 2) | ecosystem: Environmental > Aquatic > Freshwater > Lake ... | reverse complement strand
GCAAAAAAAAGTAGTAAAAATTTTTCATAAATAAAAAAATAAAAAAAAACAAATACAGTAAAAAATTTTATAAGTATTTGAAAATAAATTTTTTTTCCTAAATAAAATAAAAAATAAAGGAAAAAAATAATTAAATAAAATAAAAAAATAATAGTAAAATTTTTAATTCATATTCTTAATAAGTTTTTGAATTAACTGGGCATATTAAAACAAAAACCTAACAAATTATTGAATCAATAATAAATTTGATTTAGATTCCTATTAAGAATTTGATTTAGGTCGGCGGATTGGGAACGCGGATTGCCAAGAGCGGATGCTCATAATATATTTAACAAAGTGTTACGATGAATGCTAGTTGATTTTTTTTTAATATTTTATATTTATAATTAATCTCTCTTCTCTCTGAAAATAAAAATGAAAATTAGAATATAATCTTGTGAGTTATGTTTGAGATGAAACGAAATTATTTATAAAGTTTATAAAATAAATGTTGAGAGAACGGAGACACTAAACAAGTTAATAAATAAAAAAATAATATGATTTATGCTAACGTATTATTTTAATTTTAATTGTTATGTTATTTATATTTATTCTCTCTTCTCTCTATAAATGAAAATGAAAAGATAATAAAATAATACGTGGATCCAAAATCACATCGATAATTTATTTATAAAAGATTACAAATATAAATTAGAGAGAATAGAGAGAAAATATAAATACAAAAAAAAAATAAAAAATAAATATAAAATATTTAATATTAAAAAAATATTTTTAATTTATTTAAAATATGAAAAAAAATAATGATAATGAACAAAAACAAGAAGAAGAAAATAAAAAAATGATAGCAAATAAAATTAAATGTATTCATGAAAATGATGTTGAACTCGATTTTGAAGCATTAAAAAATATTGTAGATAATGCACTTCTCTCTGCAAATGATGACAGTGAATCCGGATCCGGAATTGAATTCAAGGAAAGGGTTGGAAACAATATTGTAGATTTCTTCACGTTTCAAGAGAGATTGGAAACGCGCGGAAAATATAATATACATTTTTATGATTTCGTAAAAAACATCGAGGAATTTAAAAAGAAAAAATTTATTCTAAATATGTTTACATATTATTCCACCGTTAAAAATGCGCGTGGCCTGAAAAATGAATATATTGTTATGAAGGAAGTTTACAATATTTGCATTAGCGCCATTAATATTTTCCGACCGCTAATGGCTGTTGAAGTATACGTCAAATATAAACCTTCTGTAGTTTTGGATCCGTGCGCCGGATGGGGTGGCCGTGCCGTTGGCGCAGCAGTATGCGGCAACATTCAATATTTTGGAATAGATGTTAATAAATCTCTCAAAATTCCATACCAAAACATGTGCGCATTCTTAAATTCTAAAATTAATAATGAAAATATTGATGATAATACTCACAAAATCAATTTGACAATTGCAGATGCAACAACTTTTGACTATTCGCAAATAGAGCCAAAATATGATATGGTGTTTACATCCCCGCCATACTACTTTATCGAAAAATATAATCATAATAAAGCGTACAATAACTCGAAAGATGAAATGGATGAACAATTCTATGTTCCCCTTTTTTCAAATACTTATCTACATTTATTGCCCGGAGGATGCATGGCTTTAAATGTAAATCGGGAAATTTATGAACGCGTTTGTATTCGGCTGTTTGGACCCGCGCACCAAACCATGAGCTGTAAAAAAAGCAAACGTCAAAACGATTACAGAGAGATGATTTATATTTGGACGAAATCATATATAAATATTAAAAAATAACCAAAATAAATAATTTGTTTCTATAAAAACTTATATAAACAAATTTCTATAATTTTCATTATTATATATTAATTCATAAAATGAGCGAACATTTTTTAAACTTTAAAAAAGCATTTCATACGCTTTATTTTCCTGAAAGAATTCCAATTCCTTCAAATATTCAATATTCCAAATGGGTTAAAATGATTTCTGCCGGATTCATCATTTATTCCAGTTATTGCTATTTTAAACGCACGCCGTCGTCGTCAAATCGGTTCCATTTTCTAAAAACCTTATTTTCATGGACCCTCAAAAAAAACAATAAAAATAATAAAATATGTAATGCCAATATTGAACTACAAGTGAAAGAAATTCCCGAACATGTCAAATATGATGGTGGATGGTACGCCGAATTTGACGATTTGAAACAATCGGCATCAGATAATGCTTCTTCTGCCGCCGTTAATACCGTATTAGATCCCATTCGCGAAATCACGCCGAGAGGAGAGATTATCATGTGTTATGATGCAGATAATAAATCATTCAACTATTATTCGAATAATAAAAATATACCCTATTCCACTCTTGATGCTGTTGCTCGAAAGTATGTGTGTTTGCACCAGGTTCCGTCCATATACATTGACATACGAGATGAAATCCAAAAGGGTCACGAAAAAAATATCAAAAAAGAGAAGAAAATAAAAGCGTCTTCTTCTTCTTCTTCTTCAACGTCTTCAATTGTAAAAAAAAAGCTGTTTGCCGTTTTTAAGAATTATAAAACTGGAATAAGTGCAGCGCCAAAATCTCTCGATAATAAAACTTTAAATAATCCTAAAAATATAAACAAGAATGAAACGGATGTTGGGAAAGAAATCGTTCTTAAAGAGAATGTAAATAAATTTATTTATAAAGGACTGGTTGAAGAATATGATGCCAATTTAAAACTAAAACAATTAAAATCTCAACAAGAATATAATGCTACAAATTTGAATGCTAATTATATTTCGAATAATGAATTAAACTTGGATGACTGTAAAAATCTTTCATATTCTGATTTTAAAAATAAACATAAAATAAATAAAAATTAAAATATAATCATATATTAACTATTCAACTAATTTAACTAATTTATTTGTATTCGCTAATTATATTCAAATAAATAATGCAACAAGTTGCCCTTAAGTCCAAACCCCCTTCCAACTTTAATAATTTTGGATTAGGAAATATCAATCTAGAAGCACAAATACAAAAATTACAAGGACTTTTGGCAAAAGTGCCATCGACGTCGCTAACACATACGACGCCAATACTTACGACACCTACAGTTAACGATGACGGCGTTGTTGAATACACCCGACAACAACTCGATGAATTATATAAAAAAAATGCGAAACGCGGCTGGAATTCGGATGGCGACAATGGTAATGCCGGCTACTTTGATAAACTATTTTTCATGTTTCAACTTTATATTGCATTTATCCATGCTTTGATGAATACGGCAAATATGGGCGCATCTTTCATATTCGGTAACCAAACGCTGCAAAACCTATTTTCCGTTTTTCTTGAAAGCGTTTTAAGTATGATTCTAAAAACCAATGTTGGCGATTTGACCCCCGAACAACTTCGCGACCTTCTCGAAAAAAACAGACCCGTTATTCAACAAGTTTCTGCCATTTTAATTGATGAAGCGTCGAACCTTCTACTCGGACTAAGTGACGTTTGCTCCAAAATTGCAATGGACTGGATCCAAAAGATTTTACCCGGACTTGTGAAAAGTGCCGCCATCGGCATTCCCAGCGCGCTTGAAGCGGCGATACCGCCTTTAGGTGAAGTTGTAGAAATTGTGAATACGGGTCTAGCTTTAATGGCCTCGTTCATGAAAATGGTGGGCGCACTCCAAAGAAATTATGACAACGTTTCTCAAGGATACAGTCATGTGAAAGATGCGTATGGCGCGTTGCAAAAAGTGAAAAATTTGTTAAGCCAATCCCCTGAAGACATGCTTAAAAGTGCGACCGCCGCTGTTGTAACTCCAGTGGTTACAGCGGCGGCCAAAACAGCCCTTAATCGAGTGCTAAGTCCCAATCCGTATCTTTCTCTTTCTCCAAACGCAAGTCCTCCACCGTCGCCACAACAACCACAACAACCACAACAACAAGAGCAGCAACCACAACAACAACAAGAGCAGCAACAAGAGCAGCAACAAGAGCAGCAACAAGAACAACAAGAGCAGTCACAATCGCCACCAAGTGAAAGCATGATTCGTAATCTCGCGAATAAAATAAAAGAAAAATTCAGTTTCGTAAAAGCGATAGTAAAAAGTATCGGAATAAATGTAACGGGACTTTCAGATCTAGCTCAAAAAATTAGAACCAATTCTAAATTGGCTGTATTCTTAGCAAAAAGATTAGGAATGACGATAACGGGACTTCAAGGAAGCATGCTAACACGATTGGCAGATGAAATGGAACATGTGGCCGGTCAACCCGAACTTCCTTCCGTAAAAGGGATAAAGCTGGTTGGAAGAAAATTTGTCAGACCTGTTGCTACCGGACTCAATAAACTTTCAAGACGTTTCGACGAAATGAGCGGGGGCAGCAGTAGAAAAAGTAGAATGAAAAGTCGAAAGTATTCAAAAAATCCACAACAATTTAATAAATATATTTCCAACCTTCGGCGAAAAACCGCCAAAAAAGAAATACTATTATTAAACAGCATTCGAGAGCTAAAAAGTATTTGAAATTTAAATATATAACTAAGATTTGGTAAATTATTAGTTATTATTTTATTTTTTACCTATCCATTTCAAATACCCGTTACTTTTTTTCAAATTGAATGATGTTCCCAAGTGGCTTTTTGCAATTCGATATGCTGAAAGCTCGAATGGCGACATCTGCGATATATATTCATCATCAACACTTTTCTCATGTTTTTTTGGCTGCTGTTCCGTTACTTTATCCATTTTAACAATATTATTATATTTATCATTTATATTTAATATTTGTTATTAAATATAAATCAATTTTTTTATATTTTGATCTTTGGTATTGTGAAAAAATTAAATGTCGTCCACATCAATTTCATCTTTATAAATATTTGACGACCTTTTATTATTATTATAATTATTTTTATTTTGAGTTTCATACTTTGCGACGCTTGCTTCTTCTTCCTCTTCATTTTCCTCCTCGCTTTCTTCATCACTTGATGATGATGAGCCGCTTTTGTTTTTTTTATTACTAGCAGAATCACTTGCACCATCTTCATGATCGTCGTCTTCGTCGCCGCTTTCAATGTCGCTATAAAAAGCCGACGGATCAATCAAGTTATTATTTGTTTTGCGTTGCTCCGCTTTTAATCGAATCGTTTCCACTTTTTGAGACGAAATTTTCTGATAGCGCATCGTGTCCGTGTCAACGAATTGAAATGCTTCTTCGCTTACAGCCGTTGCTGCCATCGCACGCGACAATTCCGACTCCTTCATAAATATTCCGTGCGTCCTTTTCAGTGTGTCTTTTTCCGATGAAGAATACACTTCCAACAAGTCGCACATTTCCATTTCTTTTTTACCGTTTACTAATACAAGCTCGGACGGCACTTGCTGAAATTCACGCAGCCCAATAAGCACCCACTTGTCCACTTCAATAATATTATCGCGCTTGCCGCGACCTTTGAACTTTCCGCGAATAAAACAGCGACGCTCCTTATCATCGATGCACGTCACGTCAAACGTGTTTCCATTCAGGCGTTTTACCACTCCATATATTTCACTCTTATTTTGCGAAACTCTAAGACCGCTCTTGTTTGATTTTACCGCATGCTTGTGTGCAACCTTTTTGCCGTTGCACCCCCCCATTGTATTTTTTACCATTTTTTTTTAGAAACTTTACACTTTATTTATATGATATATTATAACTTGACTATTGATGTATGTATACCGAATGATTGATTCCTCCTTTGACTATTATTATATCTGCGCATCTGTTTAAGTATATTCAAAATATTTATTTTGTCTAACTTTTACACATTTTCTCATTTAAAACGCCGATAAATAATATCTAAATATATAAAATGGATAAAAATGTATTATTATCATTCATGATACTTTGTTATTTATTACCAATTATATTTGTTAATTATAATTATACCTCTAATAATAGTGTATCTAACATAATATGTGATAATAAATGTAAACATTATATTTTAGTTTCTATGTTTTTAATGGGAATAGGAACATTATTGTATGAATTAGAAAGAAACGATAAATATTCTCAAATGATAATTTGTGTATTATTAATTGGAATATATGGACTCATTTATGTTAATGAAACGCATATAATTCATTATTATTTTGCATTTTTAGTTTTTATCGCTATATTATTTTTTATGATTAGACATTGTTATTTGACAAATTGTAATGCAATACTTATGTCATCATTATGTTTGGAATTTTTAACTCTATTTTATATTTTAATAAATATAAATGACAATATTTTTTACGGCGAAATTATTTATATTTTGAATTTTGCTTTTTATTATTTATATTTACATTTTATTCAATAAAATTATAAATCTCGGCGTTTTAAATGAGAAAAGGTGTAATAAAAAAGATGAATTCGCATTATATTAATATATATATTATTATATGTTAATATACACACACCTGTCGCAATGAAACAACCACTTAAGAAAATCGACGTACTCGACCTTACGCCAGGAAAACAATACTTGATTGAATATACGGGGACGTCGCCTAATTCGAACCCAAGATTTAAAGGCACATTTGTTGGAAATATTTTACCCGATTGCGAATATGGATGTATACTTTCCAAATTTACAAACGTGTTGCGAAAGGGGAATGTGAGCTATATTGATTTGAGATTACAAGATTATTATTATGTTTATTATGAAGCCGACGCGCTGTTACGCGCTTACACAACGCATATTTTACAACAAATTACGGGAGACGACAATTTTATATTCAATGATTATTGATTTTTAAAGAAATAAAGATTATGTTATAAATTAATTTATAAAATTGAATAATCTAATCACATGATGTGTTCAATCGGTTACATCTGAATCTGAATTTAAATTATCGCCAGTATGAAATATTTTATCCATAAACAAGTCAAGACCATAATTTACATTGAATTTTAAATGATGGATTTGATGAGATTGTTTATGGGCTATACTAGAATGAGAATTAATAACAGTGTTTATGGTTGCATATGTTCCAACTAAGTATACTTGAAATGCTGAAAATTGTAATAGTAAATGCAATACATAAATGGAGCCCATATTGACTACAATCGCATCAAACGGATGCGCGTATAGTGCAAATAAACCCAATGTTTCTTTCATCTCGTGGTGCATTTTATGATACTTGTAAAAATATTTTGAATGCATAATTCTATGTAAAGTGTAAAACCATATTTCCCCAAAAACGATATTTAAAAATATATGAAATACTTCACAATACATTGAATGGAAGTTATATTCAATGGGTTGAATTGTAAGCGTAATGTAGAGCGATAGTGGTAAATAAATAAACACGTTTATAAAGATGTTGTCAACCTTGTTACTAAAGTCGACAATTTTATATGCGTCTTTATTTTTTGAAAAATCATAGTATGATGACATGACATATAACCATGACGCATAAAAAGGAATGATGATATTGTGATTGTGATTATATAACATGACGTGTGTCTTATGTCTTATCGATTGTTACTCGTTTCTTGTGGTATGGTTTTGTTTTTTATATATTATTAAAATCAATTTTAAAATAATATATAAGCTATTTGCTTCTACTTTTGCTGCTGCTGCTTAATTGAGAAAATAAATTCTCGCTGCGCCGCGATTCTTTCACGGATTCGGATTTGAAACTCTCAAAATCGAAATTGTCAATCAACAGCTCGTACTCTCGAATGCTGGTTTCCTGGTAAAAAATGGACTTGTATTTGTAGCGCGTTGTTGTGTAGTTGCTGCGCCTAGATGGATCAGGATGCACGTTTCCAACCAATATTTTTGAAAATGAAATTAAAAAAGTATTTGAAGTGAAACCCATTGACGAAATGAATTTTATGATTTGAAAATATGATATGCTGAGCGCATAGTTATCCCACGTGGTCCAAAATTTCAAACATTCGTGAATGACGTATTTTCTAGGTTTATCTATCAAGTGCTCCATTGTTTGAAAACACCGCTTCTTATATTTTTCTAGAAATTCCGGCGAAAAAATTGTAAATGCCGCATTTGAATTAACATATTCTTCTATGAGCTGCTGGAGAGATTCGTGAGTAATTCTTCCGTGTTCGTGTAAAACGTAACAAATTGCGTGAACTTCCACGGGCCATAAACTATAGGTTGGAAAATACGTGTAAAAATAATCACGATAAATCTCATACTCATCTTCTTCGCCTTCTTCTTGGTCGCCTTCTTCTTGGTCGCCTTCTTCTTGGTCGCCTTCTTCTTCGCCTTTATATTTTTTACCCCCTTTTTTTAGATCTGAACGATCAAGCAATTTTCGAATTGGGATTGATATTCCGAAATCTAGGATGACTGGAAGCTCCGTTTTTAAATCGATGACTGCATTGTCCCATTTGAAATCGAAATGAACAATCTCATAGTTCATGAGCTGTTCCAAAGAGAACAGAAAATAAGAATACGTGTCGAAAATAATATTGAGCACATGTTTTTTGCTCTTATTTGTCAATAAATAATCCGTAAATTTTACATTTTCGACATATTTCATTTTTAAAAGTATGTAGTTTACATGTTTATCATTTTCCTTATTGTCTTCTATGATGTGGCATTTTTTTATTTCCTTGTCACTAACTTTTGATAAGGATGCCGCACAATGATGCAAAACCGGGACGTAATATAATGAATAAAATGGAATTTTCTTAATAATCTCTCCAATATCAATCTCGTTTTTTGAACCAAAGTTTTTTTCCACGAGTTTTGAAATGTAATCTTTTGAATTCTTTGATTCTTTAGCTTTACCATATTCATTTTTACACGAGAGTGAAGGATAGAATATACATCCGAATCCACCTTGATTTATTACCTTGCTTTCATTGTTCATTGTTTTTTTTATTATCTTAATTAATAATACTACTAATACTAATATATATTATGTTAATGTTTTTTTAATTATTCATTTTAACATAATACATAATATTTATTTACCATAAAATATGACGGCTCAGATTGTTTGCAGAATATTTATTTGATTTCCAATTTCCCAGCATTCCTGCTGTGCGGGTTAAATAATTGTGCCTGCGCGTTTTATTTTTATGGCGCGTATAATCTTCATACCCAAGTTGTCCAAAGTTTACCCATTTTTTAGATGCCGAATCGCATATCATATATTTCTTTTTAGGATTGCTTGCTGGATACAGTTTAGCAGTTTTACCTAAATATTTGTGTGCCATTTTTTGCGCTTGCATTGGACTTGAATATTTGTAAAGTATTTTTTTATATGTAGTGCGACGTTTTCCTTTTATTCTACATTTTTTTTCCATTTTTATAGAATTATTTTATTATAAATAATAATATATATATATATATATATATATATATAATGAGTTTAGAAAACATTCAATTTGACAACGCAGAAACAAAATTTGGCTATGCACATAACATTTTGTCTACAATGTTGGCCGAAAATAAAGGAGTTTTAAAAAAAAATAATTTAAAAGAATTACGAAAAATGTTGAATAAATATGTTTCATTTGGTCCGCTTGGTTCTAAATATGTTCATACCCCTAACAGTGCTAACTTTAGTGTATATGATATGAATGTGACTGAGTACGAAAATAAACAAGTTGGTGATTCTAAAATATTGTTTAATGAAGATTTACGATATGGTTACAATATTGATCTTTCTGATAACGACAGTAACACTTTGAATAAAATTATTTCGAACCCATCAACTGCGCCTCTTCTATTTTATGGGAATACTTCTAATGTGTATAAAGATCTAACTGCAAAAGATATATGTATGAAGTTAAGAGATGAGGGTATTCCCGGGCATCTTACTAATGCCGGTAAAGCACCATCCAAACCTAAAATAATAGTATGTCAAGACGACAAAATTGAAAATGCGTATAAACAAACAGTAAAAATAATGTTTGTTTTTTATAAAAATGAAAATAATGAAATGCGCGTTTTATTCATATTACAACTAAATAGAAATCTTGTTTCTAGCGATGTATTCGCAAAAATAATTGATATGTATTTTTTAGCTAGTGATGTCTCGAAACATAAATCTCTTCTTACCACATATTCAAGTGATGGACGACCGGATCACACGAATAATACATTATATAATTTATATTCGAAAATTACCAATGATGTAATTGGAGAAACTGCTGCATTTTATAGCAAAATTGTTGGAAAAGATAAAACTTATTATAATGTAATGGGATTTTCTACTATATATGACCGATTAGTATGTGGTACCGCGGTTGGAAACACTGTATTTCAAAACGGAAAATATTCATACCCAAACAATGTTTTAGAAACTATCGATTTTGAAGGGAATAGAGTTAAATTTGAAAAGATGCCCGATGATTCTACCAAGCCAAATCAAGTTAATTATAGAGTATCTTTTGCAGTTTGGGACTGAAGAACCGATACCGTCATCATAATTTTTCAAAATCATCATCATCATCCTTATTATCATCACCATCCTTATTATCATCACCATCCTTATTATCATCACCATCCTTATTATCATCATCATCCTTATTATCATCATCCTCCTTATTATCATCATCATCCTTATTATCATCATCATCCTTATTATCATCATCATCCTTATTATCATCATCCTCCTTATTATCATCATCCTCCTTATTATCATCCACATTATCATATTTTGAAAAATAGTTATCCAAATCAATCATCGTATATGGTAAAGCGGAAGAAATAATATTATCACCACCATCATTTTCACGATGACTTTCAATATTTTTTATAACAATTGAAGAAATGTCCCGGTCGCATTCAGTAATGTGGTCGCTTAAATCTGAAATAATATCCTTTACACTTTTAAAATTTTCAAACTGTTCATAAAACTCGCTTGTAAATTCTTCCACTTTTGATAATCTTCTGCGAATCATGCCCAAGTCAAGATTGGTTGCAACAGTTTTAATTCCGTTTTGCTGTCGTCGTTTGTTATAGAGACGATCGTGCTCATGAAAAGCATCCATCAATTTATCAATGCAGGCATCCTGATGTTCGATCAAGGCATTAGTGTTTTTGACATGAGCCAACGTGTTATCCACACTGTCTCCCATTTTTAATAGTTCTGTGGAATGTTCTAAAAGCGTATTTTTCAAAAGGGAAATATCGCTTGAAACCCGTTTTTCGAATTCTGAAAACCCGTATTCGATAGATTCCATCCGTTTTGATAGCTCAGTAACGTGTGCCTTTACAAGTTCTACTGATGCTCCCACCTCTCCGAGCGTGGCCGTGCTTGTTCTTGTGGGAATATTTATTATGGGTTGGTACTTATTATAATTATTCTCATAATTCTCATAATTCTCATTATAATAATTATAAAGAGAAAGAGGTGGAAACATGATGTTTTGACATTGTGGTGTACCGTTATTAGGGGGCTGCATTATTATATTTTATATTATAACTATTATAATATATTATTATTTTTTTAATACAATTGTTTAAATTGTTTAATCCAAGCCCAGTAAAATGGAAGTGCGGCCGTGATGCCCGTTTCGGCGAGATGGAGAAAACGACCGGATAAAAAAGTTTTAAGATTCTATCTTTTTTTTCAAGAAAGGACATGAAAAGTATGTCCATTTTGATTCTTAGGAAAATAATGTTGTAAAACAAAATCCTCTTTTTATGTTTTTCACAAATATTTCCAATCGCATACCATATATGCTTACGCTGAGCGCCGTTAAAATGCGAATGACTGCATAAGAAAAATGAGAAAAAATGAGGAAAAATGGGGGAAAAACAGGATTTTTTGGGACCGTTTTGGTGAAATGGAACGGAACGTGTGGTCTGCATATTGTGAGCATAACTATGGTGCGAGTTTTTTCTAATGGCGATGTCCACGAGACCATCTTATCCAGTGTTAGCATAAAATGCTAACAAATATCATAAATTAGCATGGTCACAAAAAAATTGGACCGGGCAATTATTTGTGATGATAACTGGTTTGAGTTGATTGCGCAAGTAAAAACGAATATGCAAAAGTATGCAAAGTTGTGCAAAAGTATGCAAAGTTGTGCAAAAATATGCAATGTCCATTTTTTATATAATGAAGTTAAAAAATGACTTAGAAATATAATTAAAATTACTATAAAAGTATTTACTTTAATTATATTATGGACAATACATGTAATAAATCTGCTATTATTTCAGTTTCAGAGTCGGTTTACGACTATAAAAGCAAAATGAACGGCGGCGATGATGGAATAAAAAAAGTGAAGGTAAAAAAAGGATTTTATTGTGATGTTTGCGAATACAGCACGATTCGAAAAAGCAGTATGGAGAATCATTTGGTTAGTAAAAAACATAAAGAGGAAATTTTGAGGATTAGCAATGATGGAACGGGGAAAGGGTATGAAACGTTCAAATGCAAGTGCGGCAGCAGTTACACGCACGTTAGCAGTTTGTCGAGACATAAACGAACGTGTAATGCTTCCATAGAAGATGAAAACAATAAAAAAATGTGCAATGTTGTGTTGGGTGTGGTGCAAAAGCAGAGCGAACTCATAGGCAATCTTCAAAATCAGGTGCTGGAACTAACAAAGGCGTCGATTACGGCGGCAACAGCGGCAACGGCAACGGCATCCATGAATCATAGTAACAATAACAGTAACAACAATATCAAACATAAACACAAGACGATGGGAAATACAAATAATAATTGCGGAAATTTTAATATCAATATTTTTCTGAATGAGCAGTGCAAGGATGCGATTAATTTATCTGATTTTGTGAAATCTCTCGAGATTACGTTTGAGAATTTGAAAATAGTGAATAACAATAATGCTGGGATGGAAGACAGTGTGAGTTCACTTATTTTAAAAGGGCTTGAAAATATGGATGTGTGCAAGCGCCCAATTCATTGCACGGATCAGAAGCGCGATGTCATGTATGTCAAAGAAGAAGAAAAGTGGGAAAAAGATGAAGGCAATGATAAATTGAAAAACTCGATCGACGACATATCTCGGCGTCACGCGTACACGCTTAAAAAATTCAAAGACGCAAATCCCGATATTAAAGTGGGACACGCCATGCATGATGATTTTATACAAACGATGAATCGGGTGTGCACGCCGATCGAAGATACCGGTAAAAAGCGCGTTGTAAAAAAGGTCGGAAAAAATGTCGCAATGAATGCTCAAATTGCGAATGATAATGACGACGATGATCGTGATCACGAATTATTGCATTCCATAACGGTTTAAAAAAAATTGAAATTAATAAGCATATTGCCAACCACGTTCACACAACTATAACAAACCAATAGAAAAATGCATTTCATTACTGCTGTGATTTTTTCAACACTTGTCCTGTCAATGATTCTTTTAAGCATTGACGGGGTTTATTCGAATACTTATACTTATTATGATGCGCACAATTTATACAATGATAATAATAATAATACTATTGATATGGTCCATATAGGTGATGCGCGCGTTGACCTTTTGAAAGCAAAAAGGGGACAAGCCGATGGTCCCACAATTTTAGCATATATTATTATTGCCGCAGCAGTTATTGTACCCAATTTACCCCAAATCGATTAATCAAAGTAATAATTTAGGGAATTAATTTAGAATAAATATATTTTATAATAAATATTATACTTCTTCATTTAGAGAGATTTTATACTAATTTACTAATTTACTAATTTATAATTTTTAAATGAAAATTTTTATATATTATAAAAAAATAATATTATTATAATATATAAATAAAATGAAAAAAGGTCATTCTTCTCGAAAGTATGCTAGGCGCAGCAAAAGCGCAAGACGTGGCAAAAGCGCAAGACGTGGCAAAAGCGCAAGACGTGGCAAAAGCTCCAGGCGCCAGCACAGTCACAAGGGTGGAAAAATGTCTCATCTCTCTCCTGCTGAAGCGCAATAAAAAAGTTATAAAAAGGTAACATGTTTTGTTTTTTTTTTATTTTCATTTTCATTTTCATTTTCATTTTTATTGGAATTGAAACTTTTGGAATTTTTAACAATCATTTGTTCTCTCAACATGGTGGAACTAATGTTTGGCGTTCTTGGCAAATATATTGCGCAGCAGCTTGTCCAATCGAATGCGTTTATCCAGTCATCTCCCATGATTAAAATATTTGCGCCGCACATTTGAATGTAACTGTTTTTTAATTCCATTGAAGTTTCCTCGAATACTTTTTTCACAAATTTGCATCGTTTTGCGTTGGTGGCGCGAATTTCAAATGTGTCGGTGGGATGAATTTGTTTTTTTTGGAATGTGAATTCGTCGGATGATACACCAACGCATATATTTTCCGAATATTTACAGCACCCAGATAAAATATTCGAATGACCGATGTGCCACATGTCAAAAGTGCCAAAAGTGATAACATTTATAATATCGATGTGCGGTTTTTTCAAATAAATGACGCGCGGATCATCGTAAAAAGCGCGGATTGCGGCATTGTAAACGTGAAGCGTGTCCACGTAATTCAAATATGTGACGACTTGGTGGTCTCTAGAATATGAAAAATATTCGATTTGAACCGTTGGAAAGTAGTACTTTATACACGCGGCGTGTTGAATGATGAAATCCATTGAAAAAGAATAAACCGTTGTTATTTTTTTTTCATTTATTTCTCTCAATATGTCGAGAGAATTCTTGCTGAATGTATTATCCATAATTTTCATGACTTTTTTTTCTGAGACGACCTTTTTAATATCGTCATCGTTATCACAATTTTTATAAATTTCCTTGATTGTGTTGTCCTTTGCATGTTTTTTTACTTGTTCGAATTCGGCGTGGGCCGTTTTCCACGACTTGTATTTTGCCCTTACTGCATTTAGGTTGTGCGATTCTACAATGCACTCATTAATATTTCCGTAGCATTTATGCACTTCGGCGGCCACATTTTTAAAAAATGGAAGGAATGCGCCGTCGAATGTGCGCCGTTGAAATGGAAGCACCTCGCTTTTATGAATATTTTTTCCGTGATAAAGACCCCACATTCCATTATTTCTTAGAAATCCGTTCTTATCGAAATAAGAAAAGAAAACGTCACACTGAAAATGTGATTTTTTAAAATACTTATTACCCGAATTCTGAATTACGTCGCTATCATTTTCTACATTGTCGTCATTTGTGTCATCATTTATGTGGTCATTTATATTAATTTCTTGTTGGTTATTCGCGCTATAATACTTGTGAACGATGGAAGAGTATATTGTGCATCCGCCGTTTGATTTTTGTTTTGTCTCTGGATTTATGCTTTGAACAATTTTAAATCCGTGTTTTTTCAAGAGGGGTATTGCGTCTGCCAATAGGGGCACGTGCTGATTTAATATAATGATGTCATAGTCATCAGAAAATGGAAGTGTTTTTGCATTTCTTAGCAGACCAATTGAGCTTCCTGCAAAAAGGGCATACGGGATTCTGAAAGCATCCAAAATCCTAAAGAAAATTGCTGCTTGATCGGCAATGAGTTCTGTGGGTTCGTTTAATTTCAAGTTGGTTATTCCAACGGTTGGTAAATAGAATCCATTATTGTTGTCACCATAAAAAAAAGCATCTAGATTTTCTAAATGCGTTTCCTTATTTTGTTGAGTGGACATGCTCCGATTTGTAGGAACGAGTTGTCTTTGATTGATGTTGATTTTGTGAAGACGAGATGCTGCTGTATTATTCCAGTTCCATTTCATAAACATATTTATTCAATTTAATATAGTTTGTAATGAGTTAATAATAATTGATTTTTATCGTATAAGGGGGGCCCTTTAACCCCCCTATATAACCAGCAAGGGGTCAGAGGGGACAGCATGTCCCCTGCAAGTTTTTACAAATCTTTGAACCAGTCCCTTTAAGCACCCTTTGAAGTCGTATAAAGACGCCACATGTTTCGGAAATTCGCATATTCCTTTCCCGCGTTTGCTGTGGTTTGGGCCATAGAATAAAGCCAGCTCCAACATTTTTATAACAAGCTGTTCTTCCTGCGTCAGCTCAAATTCATTCGAAAGCAAATCGATTCTATATGCGCCTTGATAAATGAATCGATTGTAGTTTCCACATTTGTATACGGAGGGTTTAGAATTTATGACGACACCCTTTTCAGAATCTTGTGGCGATGGCAAGTTTGGACTATTTCTTACTAAACCAATTCCCGCAATTTTATTAATGTCATTGTGCATTTCTAAAACAATCATCCACGCGTTTTCGCGAATTGCGTGCTTCATTGCAATTGGAGAACCGTAGACGCACTGATGCATTCTTTGTTGCCTTCTTCTCCATATGCAATTTTGTTGCAATGTTTCCCAATTAAATCGTGTAGTGCAAATAAACACCATATTATTAAGTTCCAGTCGCTCCTCTACTAGATATTTGCGAATTGCTCTCGTTTAATCAATTTTTTTAATATTAATTAAAAAAAGTAATAACATTAGCACAAATGGTAAATTCAATATTATATGTAAAAAATGTTTTATTTTTATATAGATATAAAAAAACAATTGAAAATATATAGAATTTCAAAAGGATGTTTTTGTTTAATAATAAAAAACTAAACATGAGCATGATTGATCATGCAAAAGCCCACCCCCCGTCGTCTTACATGAAAAATGTAAAAAAAACGTTACCTATTAAAAAAACTATTGTAAATAAAAGCATTACACCGGTGAATCTATATGTAGAGTTTACCAAAGCTAAAATAGGAATAATATATGTTTATTATGAAAGAAAAAATGAACAAAAAAATCAAACGAACTTATCATTTTTTATAAAATATGGGTTGGATGAAAATTTGTGGTCGAGTTTAAATATAACGACATTATTTGTTATTAATGGGCGCCAGTGTGAGGTTTTGATACCATCAAAACCAAACATTCACGTATTAAAAGAAGATAATTGTAGTGACTGGGAAGGATGGTATAATGGTATTAAATATTTTGAAGGTATAGAAAAGAAAAATATATGGGAAATATTTGATTATTTGTGTTTAATAAATGCATCCGCAATAGGTCCCATATACGAGCCAAATATAAATCACCACTGGTTGATGCCTTTTTATAATAAAATGATAAAGGATAATGCTGTAATTTGTAGTCCATGTGTGTCATTTTTACATCGCTGTGGTGTGAATGGGCCAAAGGTGGTGCCGATCATGAGTTTAATAAAATGCACCGAATCAATAATGCATTTATTAACAAGAGCCAAGATTAACGTGCAGCACGATAATATAAATTACAATAATACCGTTTGGGGGAAAAAAAATGATAAAATGGATGCAGTATTGACAGGTGAATATGGATTATCTTTAGCGCTTATAAACAGAGGATACAGGGTGACAAGTTTATTGTATAATTTTGACTGTCATAATCCGGTTAATTGGGGGATAAATAATTTTACGGAACCAGATCGTTATATGTCGTTTAACGGTCAAAATGTACCTTTATCTACCATTTTTATAAAAAATATATGGAGATGGGGTAACGGATATGTGTGTTTGCCCGTGTTATATAATGAGTGTATGAATTTTGTATTTAATAAACTGAATATAAAAAATATTTTTAGTAATGACAATAATAATATTAATAACTATAATTATAATGCATTAAAAATTCAACCGGGAATTGGTGGCATGATACAGGATTGGAAAAGTAACAGAGAATACTACAACAAACATGGAGTGGCGGAAGAGACAATAATATTTCCAAATTTTAAACCATGTTGCGATGGCTGTTTAATATATGCGCATTATGATGCTGATAATATTATAAAGGACTATGTGATACAAACAATTAAAGTATTTATATATTTGGGTTACAATATTCTTTTTTATACATCATCTAGTAAAATAGAAAATATAGACCAAGTTCCATTTAAAATAAATTTTGTAAAAAATGAGTATGCTGGAACTGATTGGAAAATATGGTTACATGGTTGCAGAAGTTTAATCGATAAGAATGTTAATATTTCATACGTTTTCTTACTTAATGATAGTATAATATTACCAATTCACGGTATAGAAAAATTTAAAAACACAATAACAAAAATGAGAAACACGTGTGATTTTTGGGGGCACTGGGATTCAAATGAAAATGAGTGGCATATTGTCGGCACTCCTATAGAATTTAAATATATAATGATACATGATGTTATACATTTTATTCAAGACAAAATAAAACTTTGCACTAGTTCTAGTTTTAGTTATGATAAAGATGGTTATATACACTATACACATAATGTGGAAGTAAAATTTGCAAAATATTTGTTAGACAAGGGTTATAAGCACAATGTTGTCATTAAAGTTGACACTTTTGATCAAACGTTAACATGCCCCGTGTTTCATCCGGGTAACATATATAAATGGATAAATAATCCTGATTCTTTTGGAATAAAATGGAAATACATGATTTCATATTTAAATCAGAACACGGTATGTCCCGAGTTAAATTATTTGACGCGATACTTACATTATGGTAAATACGGATACATATCAGATGCGGAAAAAATGGGAGCTTTCCCCAAGTCACTATACTATAACTGTGTAAACTCTGTAATGTGAATATCAGGAAAATATTTTTCAATAAAATGTATATTTTTGTCGCCTTTTATCTTTTCAATCTTTTGTTTTATTTCGGTTGCAAAATTCCACGCCAGTATAACTATAAGATAATTATCATGTTTTTCGTGTTTAAAATATTCTAAATTGACGATTGGAATATTAATTTTCGGAGAGAATTGTCCAATTTTAAGGGGGTTTTCATCGATAATGTAATCCAGTTGGATGTCCCCATAACATAGCACAGTTTGTCCTTTCGCAGCTGCACCAAAACCAATGCATTTATATTCCTTGTTATTTTTATTTCTATATTCTAAAATTTTTGCCTTGAGGTTTTGAACACAGTTTATCGCATTCATATTAAATTGTTCGTAAATGGCGTCTGAATATAAACCCATTTTTTCTTCATCTTGTAAATATTGATCCACATTGTAAATGTTGTCATCTTTATTTAATTTGATTTCAAAAATATAACTTCCGCCATGAATGTCGCTTTCAGATACGTGATTTAATGTTAGTTCGTTTCTGCGCGTTAATTCATTCATGGATCGAGTATTAAAAAATGAAATGTGTTCATGATACGTTGTGTCAAATTCTCTATTTACAATCATATTTTTTTGTGATGTTTGAATAAACAGTGACGTGCATTCATTCATAATTTGTTTGCAATTGATTAAGAAATCGCAGACGTGTTGGGTATGAGCAAAAACATTTTGAGCAACGATTACATCCATAATGGGAAGCTGTGTTGCTGCTTTTTCGTTCCAAAAATCGCATATTATAGTATGACCCTTTACTTGAGCAATGGGGCAGATATTTTCCGCCGGATCTACACCGTATGTGTGCCATCCCAATTCTTTAAAGAAATCCAATTGAGAACCGTCGTTGCACGCTATATCTAAAACTTTGCCGTGAGTTATATTTTTATATTTTGCTATAAATTCGGCGTTTTTTTTAAAAAAATGTAACCCAGTTTGTGTTGTTCCGCTAACATATCTATAGTTTTTAAACAATATAGATGGATTAACTGAATGGGATAGTTGACAATGGTAACATTTTGTACAAACCATTAATTTAAGTGGATATGTTTCACAATCAATATTTTTTTGATGAAAATCATTTGCCAATGGCTGATTCCCTAAATCCATTAACAGTTTATTTTGCTCGTTGCAACATAAACACGTTTTAATAACTGTGCAATTTTCCATTATAATAAATTATAGTAAAATATATAATTACTTGACGATTATTATTGATATAATTTTATATAAATTAACAGTATAAAATTATATTAATAATTATATTTAATTATTATGAATAATTATTTTATCGATAAAAGGGGGAAATTATTATTTACAATAAAAAATAACAGCAACGATGTCGTTGACGCTAATGCTGTTAAATGCAATTTTAATGAATGCACTGTTAGCATCAACAAAAATCATGTTTTTAGAGGTATACATGTAAACCAATTTGATAAATTAGTAACTTGTGTAAATGGGAAAATATTGGACATTATAATTAACTTTAATGATACGGATGATGATTACCTGATTCCAAAATATTATTATTTAGATCCAAAAACCGAGTTTTTTGAAATATTGGTTAAGAAAAATCACGGGCATGCATTTTTATCTTTAGAAGACGATTCAGTACTTGTTTATCATTTCAACGGAATTTTTAGAGAAGAAGATACAAAACATCTTCATTTTTCAGACCCGTTTATAAACATGCAGCTTCCAATTTCCGCGAATCAATTAATTATATCAGATAAAGATAATATAAAAAATTTTGTAAAAAAAATTGATTATGCGGTTTTTGGTTCGACCGGTTTTATGGGATCAAATATAATAAACAAATTGAAATTGAAAAATAAAAATTTTATTGTTTGCAATTTGCGTCTACAAAATGTGGATGAAATTTCAAATTTTTTAGATATTTATAATCCAAAATATGTGATAAACTGTGCCGGATTAACGGGTAGTCCAAATATTTTTTGGTGCGACGACAATAAAACTGAAACAATTGAATCAAATGTGACATATCAACTAACCCTTGCAAAACTGTGTTTTGATAAAAAAATTCATTTAACGTGTTTTGGGAGCGGTGGAATATTTGAAGACGACAAAATGTATTCAGAAGAAGAAGAGGGAAATTTTAAAAAGAATTTCTATAGTGAATGTCGAATTCATCTAGAAAATATTATTAAAATTTACAGTAATGTTTTGTATTTAAGAATAAATTATCCAATTTCGTCAGAAAAATCAGATAAAAACTTGTTAACAAAAATGTTAACTTATAAAAATATAGAATCTGTGGAATTATCCATCACATGCATTGACGATTTATTTTTTATTTTATTCGATATGATTGAAAATAATGAAGTTGGAATATGCAACTTTGTTAACCCGGGAAGCATCAAGTTGTCGGAAATATTAGAAATATATAATAAATATAATGAAAACAATCCTCACATCTTTAACATTGTTACAAGGAGTACAAATGCGGATAACAATAACAGAAGATCTTATTCATGTTTGCAAACGAACAAGTTGAATAAATATAATCCGAAAGATATAAAAATGGCGATTGAAACATGTTGTAAAAAATATAATGCAGACAATGCATACTACAATGAAGACAATTAATAAAAATAAAATAAATAAAATATATAAAATGTCATTTTTATTAAAAAAAAATATAAAATACAAATACAACTTTAATAAAACCGTAAATGGATTAATGAATATAAATCCCGATTATGCCAATAAAAAAAATACAAAATCAACCATTGTAATTTGTGATCGAGACATTTATAAAATGAATTATAATATGAATACAATTAAAAAAAGAGTGCCCCAATTATTTATAAATCCGAGCCAAGATTGTTATTATTTTTCTAGCGTCGGTGTAACCAATTTGCGTTTAACAACATATAATGATTTTATGCACGACCAAGCCAAGCTGTTATTCAAAGTGCTGAACGTTTATGAAACTGCGGGTAAATTGAGGTATGCCGTTTTTGCTGGTAACTCGGTTGGATTGGTTCGTGCGGGCAGAAACTTGCCGTGGGGCGACGACTACGACCTCATTCTTTTTAAAAACGATATTGCTTTTTTTTCAGAAGTTATAATTCTAGAATTGGAGAGAATCGGATTCAAAATAAAACTTCAAGTTGTTAACGGCATTCATTGTGGAGTAAGCATATTTGGACCGCCGATTATATTTACGCAGAATAATAATGATAATAATAATAATAGTAATAATAATAATAATAGTAATAATAATAATAATAGTAATAATAATAATAATAGTAATAATAATAATAATAATAATAATAATAATAAAGATATGGATATCGGCACAAGTGTTTTTCAGTGCGATGTATTTTATTCATATTTTGATGACAAACGTGTATTGAAAAATTGTGGCGGATGGGGGCTTTATCACGAAAAAAATATTCCGCACAATGTGATTTTTCCATTGAAACGGCGACCATTTCATGGTATGCTGCTTCCATTTTTTAATAATCCGTTGAAAGAAGTTGAACTGTGTTACGGCAATGTTGGCAAATGTTCCATTTTTTCTCACCATTTTGTGTCTACGATTTTTTACAATAAATGGGAACACGCATATAAAGATTTTAATCATATTAAAAATATTTCGATTCGCAATACAAAAAAGTATATTTCTGTTTTTAATGAAAATGTGTGGATCCCATCAAACTCGCTTGCTTTAACGCATTTTATGGCCTTCGATTTGCGCTATTTATTGGATAATAACAACAATAACAGTTCTTTCATATCGAGGAAAATGCAACTTTTGGGTTATTTATATAAAAATAATATTGGAGAAATTGTCGTGACGCCATTACATTTTTTAAAAAATAGTTGCATTGTGTGTTTTAAAATGGATGCGGACATATCGGACTATGATTATGATTATAATACTGTTGGACTAAAATTTATAGGCGAACATGCTGCAGATATTAAATATTATTTCTCGCAAATTAAAATTATTTATGATGAAAGCGGCGAAGGAAAATCCGATTTTGAAGACACCACTTCATTTTTATCTCTTTTACATTGCAAGTATGTCGATGTGCTGCGTGTAAATAAAAGCAGGGGCGAAATGTATCAAAAATATTATGATATTGCGATAAAATATGGAATTAAAATGCCAACGATGCAAATAATTGAAAATTATTATTAATTATTTTTTATAAGTTTCAAAATTATTTAATAATATAAAATGTAAAAAAAATAAATTGAAAATTCAAAAACTATATTTGCATTCATCAGTGTTTCAAGTATCAGTTAGATCATATACCCAGCAATGTCGTCATACGGAAATGAAAATGGAGATGGAAATAGAGTTGGAGCCGGAACTAGTGACGGTCAAAAGCAAAAGCAACAACAAGAGCAAGAGCAAAAACAGCAATTTGTGTCGCCCAGTTTGTGCATTCCTCGCACGCATGCCAATATTCGAAGGGAGCGGATTTTCGCAGTGTTACGTTCACTCAGCTTGGGATGGGTTGGAAGGATTGACATTGTTCCCAAGAGAAATGAAGACGGCGCCGAATATGTGAGGGTGTTCATCCACTTTACCAAATGGTTTAACAATCATCAGACGCGGCAGTTTTTGGAGCGACTTGATATTGACGGACATGCGCGCATTGTGTATGATGAGCCATGGTACTGGAAGGTGACCAAGAGCACCATGCCCGCACCCGAAGAGTTCAAGCCAAAGGAGCCAAGGGCGGAGGTGCAGTCGAGGTACCCCAAGCCACGTATTGACTTTACAGCTAATGTGGTGAAAGATGTGAAAGCGGATGTGACAGCGGATGCTGCTGCTTCAACTGCCGCCGTTCAACGAATCGTTCCAGTTCAAGTGACAAGACATGTGACAAAACACACGAGAAGCGCAAGCATTGGCGGTGGAGGTGGCGGAGTGAGCAGTGGTGTAGACGATGAGAAAACCAAACAGTACTGGAAAGAGCAGGCCGAAATGTCCAGTATGAAGAAGTTTGTTCAACCATTCTTTGAGAAATTATCTCCCACGCCGAAACTGGGTGATTCTGTGAGTCCGCGCGTTCAAGGAAAATCATTGAGCGTGAAATTGTTTAATTGAAAAATGACGCTCATGCATGAATATGATAATATAATATGTGATGCAATAAAAACAAAACCAAAAACAAGAATGAAATAAAGAAATAAAAAATGAATAAAAAACAAGAAATAAAAACAAGAAATAAAAATATTTTTTTCAGTAACAAAAGAACAATATAAGAAGTATAAAAAACAAGTAAAAATAATAATAATAAATAACATATAAATATAAAATAGTATCAACAGTATATATATATCATGTCATTCAACAGCGAAAATCCATTGAGTTCAATTGGATTAAATAAAGAATGGTTTAGCGCAACTACAAAAAATATTATTATGCGATCAAGTATATACTTTACAGCGACTCGAAATATTAGAGCGAGCGATGTTGTTGATGTATTTGAACGTTTGCTAAACCTCGGAAAAGTTTGCGAAGAATGTGTTAATATTGTCCCGGTAATGTATAAAAATTATAATCACGTTTTTTTTAAAATAGAGTGGAATGATGCGGCTGCCACTGCAGATTTTGTAAGCGAGCTGATATTAAAATCATCTATAAAAATAAATCATAATAAGGGGTATTGGTTGTGTAGAATGAACCGCCATCCTCTAAAGATGAGGGCATTAAAATTCGTAAAATTTGCGTCGGTTTACAAGGAAACTGTCGATGTTAATGAAGATATTAATGAAGATATTAAGGAAGATGTCAAGGAAGATGTCAAGGTTGAAGAAGAAGAAGAAGAAGATTTTTATGTTATAACAGATTTAGAATAAATGAATTAAATGATTAAGGAAAAAATAAAATATATATATAACTATATTAAAGAGATCCCTTTAGTATAGAGTGGGGAAGGGGGCGGGTTAAAGGTTTAAATGGAATAGCTCCTTTAGCTCAGTGGTTTTTAGAGCGCGGATCTTATTAATCCGATGTCATGGGTTCGATCCCCATAAGGAGCATTTTTTTATTACGCATATTTCCATATAAACCCTCCTGCAGTTTTAGTTTTTTCTCTAAGATATAATGATATTGCTTTTCTAGTTACAGAAGTTTCCTTTGATGCTTCGCTTATACTTGTATACTCATTTAATAAGTTATTATTAATGTCATACTGTTTAATTTTATTTTGTTTATTTTCATTATGATATTTCTTTAAACCTTCGCTTATTTTTCTTTTCGCATCATATGTCTTGGGTGCTCGAGTCGCTTTTTGATGTTTATCAGAATTTAACATTCCAAGTTTCATTCTTTCTTTTACTTCAGGAATATTCAAAACTATTTTATTTCTTTCCGACAATTGTTTTTTTAATTCAGGATTGTCAATATACTTTTGTTTTAATGTATTTTTAATTTTATTTTTTACTTCTTCAGAATGTTTTTTTCCTTGAAAGCCGCCGCCACCTTCGCCGCCATTTGTTACATTATAACCATTTGGAACAACACTATTATATTTTTGTATATATTCTTTTTCATATTTAAATCTATCATTATCAAAACAAACAACTATTACAGTGAAAATAAAATTTTCGATACCATATTTTATAACAGCATCTCTTAACGCGGGACAGTAACCTTTGTTATTTTCTATCGTTTTTTTATGTTGATTCCACCGACGATTAACATTTAAACATTTTGATTCACCAATGTAACATTTTTGTGTAATTTTATTGAGTATTCTATAAATATATGCCATTTCACAAATAAAACAGTTATAGATAACAAAGCATGATATGATTATATCATTTTAATAAATAATAATCTTTTTCTTAAAATTCGACAACCTTACAGCAAATATAAAACAAATTATGGTTGTCAGCAACATGGTTTTGGTGATGGTGTGCGTACCGTCGTTCACCATACCAAAACAAACTTAACCAACAAAACCTAGAATAAAAATTTAAAAAATCAGCCGACTTTGAAACAAATGAACCATGACTTGACTTGACTTGTCTTACGAATGCGAACAAATGATATCGCGAGTTGCGACACGATCAGGATCATAGAATTATCATATTGTTTTTTGTTACATGCTTGATTTATTTTACAAATTTTTAAAATAGTTACGTTGCGTTACAATACATACAACAAACAGCGCGGTAAGACATTTATGTCGATTGTTGTAAGCAAAACCAAACCAAAACAAAATCAATTGAAACAGGAATGAACAGAATAAGTTATAAGCTTACAGATTCATTCTTTTTTTGATTTAAATTTTTTCCGACGATGATGACACAGCTCATACATCGTTTTTTTTGAAACACGACTAAGACCATTAGGCATCGTGTTTCTCAACGAGTCAACACTTTTTAGAAATGGATTCTAGATGCGAAGTGGATAAAAAGAAGTTGTTTTTTTAGGGGGATAGGCGGGAGAATAGGAGAAGAGCATTCAGGTGAGTGCGCGCGTGTTTTTTATGACTGTGTATAATATGTATATATTTTCATCATCTAACACATTTTTTTGCAGGTACGAAGACGGTTACGAGGACGACGACGCAGACAAGGAGGAGCAGACAGCAGCAGCAACGACAAATAAGGAGGACGAAGGGGCAATGACGAGGAGGATAATGGGTTAAATGAAAGGTCGATCGATAGAGGTGCGACCAACAACTAATAAAAAAAAAAGAGTGTCGATAAAAGAGTATCGATGGGGAGCGCAATAATGTCAAAAATGAAATGACATGCGCTAAAAAAGTGTAAAGCACACACACACAATTGCATATAAAAAACCCAAAACCAAATACAAAATATAAAACCAAAACCTACATAACTAATAATATTGTCTACTATAACCAAAACCCAAAACCAAATAAAAGTATAAAACCAATCCAAAATAAAAAGATTTGAGTCCCGAATTAAGTTTTTATGTTTTTTTGCTAAAAAAAAAGCAACTATTTAATTTTATCGAATATGAAAACAATAAAAAGAAACATTTTTTTGTTCACTCGGATTTTAAACCAGTTCTTACCATTTTTATTATTTTTTAGAATATGGTGGAAAATTATGCAGTGAATTTAATAAAAATTGTTTTATATTGTTGCGCGAATCGGTTAGCTCGGTTATGCCAGCGGTTTTAAGCACCGCCGTCCCAGGACTCACAGGTTCAAATCCTGTTTCGCGCATTATTTTTTCATATTAATAATAACTTTCCGGTTATTATTAATTTATCAAACCAATTCAATTCTCCATGTTATTCATGCATATTTCCATATAAATTCCCTTCCATTTGATTTTTTTAAGTGTGTTAAAATTGTTGATTTAGGAATAGATGTTTTTCTAGAAGCATCACTTACACTAATATATTCATTCAATAAATTATTATTCATGTCATACTGTTTAACTTTTTTTCCTAATTTATTATCTTTTTCGATATTTGGATCAATACTTGCATGATATTTTTTTAAACCTTCACTAATTTTATTTTTTGTTTCTTGATTTTGATTTTTAGTATTTGGATTATTGGCGTGATATTTTTTCATACTTTCACTAATTTTATTTTTTGTTTCTTGATTATTAGCGTAATGTTTTTTCACTCCTTCACTAATTTTATTTTTTATTTCTTCACTATGTTTATTATTTTTATAGTTACCTGCTCTATTCTCTTCTTTTGCTTTCTTCCATTTTTCAGAATTTAATAAACCATTTTTTATTTTTTCTCTAATTTCAGGATTTTTCATAATTATTTTATTTCTTTCAGATATTTGTTTTCTTAGTTCAGGATTATCAATATATTTTTGTTTTGACTTATTTTTAATATCAGCTTTCACTTGTTCTGTATGTTTTTTTCCTTGAAACCCGCCTCCTTCCCCACCGTTTGTTATATTATATCCATATGGAACAACGCTGTTGTATTTTTTGATATATTCTTTTTCATATTTGAATCTTTCATCATCAAAGCAAATAATTATTATAGAAAACTCAAAATTTTCAATTCCATATTTTTTAACAGCATCTCTTAGAGCAGGACACCCTTTATTCTTTTCTATTGTTTTTTTATGTTCATTCCATCTCCATTTTACATCCTTGCCTTTTGATTCACCAATGTAAGATTTCTTTGTAATTTTATTTTTTATGCGGTATATATACGCCATCTTGTTTTTGTATTAACAATAACTTTGATTCACAAGTCATGATCGGTATCGAGAATCACAAATATAATGAATTTAATCAATTTTTTATAAATTTTAATAAAAAAATAAAAATAAATTATTAATAATTTATTTTTATTTTTTTCAAAAATGTAAATTGAAAATTTAAAAACTAATCGTAATCCATGTAGTGTTTCAACTAAAGCAATCAATCAATCAATCAATTATCGAAATGTCGGCAGCAGCAGCAGCAGCATCAATGACTCCCTTTACTATTGGTCTAGAATTAATGAATAAAGAAACGGATGGAAGTGGCAAGCATTTCGGATGCTTGAAATTTTCAACGAGCCCGTTTGTGGACGGATATAAAAAAGTGGGCAAGTATCGTCTTCACATTTCGCTTGATGTGTCGACATCGATGCGAACGGATCGACGAATTGACCTTGCCAAGGAAACAATTGTGAAAATGGTGGAGTATCTCGCATCAACTGCAAGCGAAAATCCAGGACTAAAGTTTTGGATCACACTCACGACGTTCAGCACGGGCGCACGCGTTAGAATCAACAATGAACAGGTAAGTTCAGAATCAGTTTCACTAATCACTTCTACAGTGTACAGCATTCAACTTGAGAATTCGACCAATTTCGAAGCATCGTTTCAGCTGGACCGCGATGTCATGCATGAACAAGCCGAGAAGGACAAGGAAGCCGGAAACGCGGACATTGTGACGCTGCACATTCAGATGACGGACGGTGAGATTACGGCGGGGAGCAAGGACGAGACGTACTTGAAGTCGATGCTTGATTCGAGCGCGGAGCACGTATTCATTGGCTACGGAGCGGATCACAAGGCGGGATGTTTGATCAACTTGTCGAAAGTGAATGGGGTCAGCAGCTACATGTTTTTGGACCATCCGACAAAGATGGGCGGGATGTTTGCGCAGATTTTCCACCCGCACCTGTTTACCGCAGTGTCAGAAGTGACGATTACACTTACGGGTGCGAAATTTCTGGACATTGAAAACGGATGCGAGACGCAGAGCATGTATTTGGCGCGCGTTGCAGCAGACACGACGAAGAAGTACCACATTGTTACGGATTCGGACGAAGAAGAAGCAGCGGCAAGCGCAGCGGCGACAAGCGCAGCGGCGACAAGCGGATTTTATTCGGATGATGTTCCCTCTGTGTCCGCGTCTATTTACGACTATAGTGGGGGTGTAAAAGCGGTTTCCGTGAAGGTGACATTCCGCTCGTTTGACAATCAAGACATTGACATGCCGCCCAATTATCCATTTTGGAAAGTGTTTGGGGTTGCATCGGCAACGACACACTCGGTCGAGGTTCAGAAGGAGCGATTGCGTTGGAAGGTGTTGCTGCTGATGAAGGATTCGAAGGATATGAAGCAGCGTGAAGGCGAGCAAACAGCGCAGCAGCATTTGGACTACGATTACGATACAGGACGGTATGTGGATGATGTATTCAAGGCGGAGAAGGATGTGCTGATTCAGCGGGCAAACGAGCTGAAGAGTGAAATCAAAGAATTCGGGGAGTTTCACGACATTGCTGAGGATGAGATGTTGAAGGACCTGGCTACTGATGTTGTCGTCTGCATTTGCGCGATTCCCAGCCGTGAGCACGGGCTCATGTACATTCATTCGCGCTTTCGTTCATGCAATGATGAAACTCCGACTTCAGTAACTGATTTGACGCCGCTGGACGAGTTTGTGACGGATTTTGTGTCGTCGTCTGGATTCAATTGCGGGGATGACCAGTTGTTTTCATGCGGCGGTTCGAATGAAGGTGTGCTTCATCGCCAAAGGTCGGGTACAACGAATGCGGCGTTTGATCAACTGCATCGGGCAATGTCGCAACCGATGTCGCAGCAGCAACCGGCTTCAGATGCAGGAGGAAGACAAGAAATTCGGCGTTTGAATTCGTCTTATCGTCAAGCTAGAAGTGACGGTGACGGTTATGACGACGACCTTGTCATAGTTGATGACAGAATGTGAAAAAGAATGTGAAAGAATGTGAAAAGAATAAACTGTGTATGGTGTGGTGTATATATTGTGCGAATTAAATAAAATAAAAAAGTATAAAAGTATAGTATTATAAAATACAAAAATACTAAAAATCATACATTTTTTTAAAACGGTTTTTATGTTTACACAGTATTTTCCAGTAAAATTTTTTTTTATAATTTTAAAACTAAAAAAGAACATAATGTAATTGTACAACACTGTATAGCAAATTATTGCAACTATAATGGATTTATGAATTATTATTGAGAGCAATATATATTTAACTAAAATAATATAAAATATTTTATCTATATTAATATATAACACATAACGCAAATACAAAAATGTCAGTTGCGGCATCTGCAGAAAATACTATGAATACCGAAAAATTTATAAATACCGAACAATCGCAAGAAAATGATAATAATAATAATGATGGTGATAATAATCTAAAAGAAAATGATAATAAAATTTTCTTTAAAAATGCAACGAGTGCGAATGATTCCGATGACGACATGGTTGTAATATTGGAAGAAGAAGAAACAAGTGAAAATTGGGAATCAGAATCGGACCCGGAAAAAGATGAAGAACAAGATGAAGAACAAGATGAAGAACAAGATGAAGAACAAGATGAAGAACAAGAACAAGATGAAGAACAAGATGAAGAACAAGAACAAGATGAAGAACAAGAAAAAGAAAAACAAGAAAAAGAAAAACAAGAAAAAGAAAAACAAGAAAAAGAAAAACAAGAAAAAGAAAAAGAAAAAGAAAAAGAAAAAGAACAAGAAAAACAAGAAAAAGAAAAAGAAAAAGAAAAAGAAAATAAAAAACAATACATTGGAAGTGGTGAACTATTTATAGAAGTACAAAATGTGATGGAGATTAAAAAGTTGTATCCGCTGCTACCATGCGCCATGATTTCTTCATTTACTTTTGTAATGGAATACGTTGAATATTTTGATATTGAAAGCGAGGATAGAAAAAAGCTGGTTATTGATTTAGTTAAAAGTTTAGCATATTCGAATAATGAATATGGATCTCGCGAGTGTTTCGAATATTTTGTTCAGCACAATATGGTTGAAGATATTATCAAAACGGTGATTGATTGCACGAAAAATAAATATGATATAAATCGTTATCCGCACACAAATCGAAAAATAGTATTGTCGTGTGTGTCACTTTCAAATAAAGTGAAGAATCCCAAACCCATCAAGTTTGATTCCCTTTTTGATTTTAAAATTAATTTGTGTGGAATAAAGCGTTTTTTCAAGATGAAGGAGAAGGAGAAGGAGAAAGATGAATTGAAACAAATGTAATTACGACATCAATCGCTTATATAACATATCAAGTCATTTGACGGTTTCACGTTTGATTTCATAAGCATTTTTGTAATGGAAGTGTCAATTGTGTAGCCATTATTTACTAAAAATGTCATGAGATCGGGGAGTTCATCCACAGTTAAAAAGTGATTTGGCGCATTTGGATTGCACACTACAAAAATACAAGGGGGGTTGAAAGTATTTGAATTACAACTGTTGCCACAATTATTATTGTAGACATCGAAACGAGATAAACGCGGGGAACGAACGCGTTTTACAATTTGTTTTAAAGCGCCGGTTGGAAATTTATTGATTCGAATTATTTTTTTATAACATTGGTTCCTTTCATCGTAGAATGGCGCGCCAACAAGTGAATACATCATTTTGTAATATGATATAATTTATAGATAGATAATAATTATATTTACACCGTTGAAGAATTCAACTGAGACATTACTATATATTATAATGTTATATAATATATATATATATATATATATATATATATATAGTGAGTTATGTGTTGGAATGAAGATGTTTCATTAAATACATTTTTATTTAGTAGTTTTGTATTACTACTTATTATTTATAACAATTTATTTACCAAATACAAAATTAAAGAATTGAACAATACTTTTATTTATCTATTCTTCGCATCTTTTGTATTTATTCAACTAATAGAATTTTTTATTTGGAAAAATATTAATGACAAATTTTACAACAATATGTTTTCTATTATGGCGACACTTTTATTGTTATTACAACCAATTGCCAGTATTATGATGATTTTATCAAATATACAATTGCGTAATATACTATTATTTTTATATTTATTATTAGCAATTCCTTTTTCAATATATACATTTTCAACAACACATATTCATTCAGTAATAAGTAAAAGTGGACATTTAGATTGGAAATTTTTTGGAGCTACTCCAATTATTTCGATAACATGGTTATTTTTCTTTCTATTTAGTATTGTTTATGAAAAAAGATGGTTTGGAATTATATTTGCCATTGTTACGTTAATAATTACTTTTATAAATTATAGGAATGACAACACAGTAGTAGGGAGTATGTGGTGTTGGATTGTTAATTCTATTATGATTTATTATGCATTTTACTTATTGATATATTTGCCATTTTTAGAAAAATCAAATATTTGTTAGGTTCTTGTTTGTCCCATTTTAAATCTTCAAGGGTGTAAAATAAAAATGAAAAAAAATTTTTATTGATTTTATTTTTCATTTTTATTGATTTTATTTTTCATTTTTATTGATTTTATTTTTCATTTTTATTTAGCACAAGCACATTAGCACAAACACGGTTACTCAAATGAACACACAGTCAAAGTGAACGCGCCCCATTTCCTTCTCGAATCGGATGGAGGACCGAGCTTTTTGTTCAAGGCGAGTCAAGTAGACAGAAGGTTGTTCCTTCTTCTCCTTCTTCTTTCTTCCCGCGGATTCTTTTTCTGCCTCAGCATTTGCAAGAGCGAGTTCTGCGGCGTCCGATGCAGAAGCTCGGTCACGTTCTGTCCAAATGACGCGATTTTGGTTGCGGAGCTGGCTTCTTGTGACGGCTGCATCTGCGATGCTTGCAAGGACGGATGCGGCTCCTGATGCTTCTTCCTGTGCGTACCTTTGCAACACTTGCTGCCGCTTTGTGAGCTGTTGTTGTTTTTGCTTTGGCTGGTATTCCTCATCATCCTCTTGTTTTGGTTGGTTTGATTGCTGCTGCTGCTGCTGCTGTTTTGGTTGGTTTGATTGCTGCTGTTGCTGCTGACTTTGAATTCTTTCACTTCGACGCACTGTTGATTTTTTTGATGAGTGGGTGGATGATGATGAAGTGTTTCGACGAGAACCACGAGAACCACGAGAAAGTTCGAGGTCGTCGTCGTATTGAACGTCGTCGTCGTATTTTTTGGCAGGAGGAGGATTGGAAGTTTGGAGTCCCTTTTTGAGAGCTTGCAGGTATTTGGCTGCTTGGTTGTTGTAGTTTTGCTGTTGTCGGGTAGTCATTGTGTGATCGGTTGTTGTTGATTCTTGGTTGAAACGCTAATAAATGTAAAATAAGAAAATAAGTTTTCAATTTATATTTTTTCTAATTTTAATTATTTAAACTTAATGAAAAAATATAAAAAAGTTTTTTAGTTGTTTTTATTTTTCATTTTTATTTTTTCATTTATTTTTCATTTTTAGTTGTTTTTATTTTTCATTTTTAGTTTATTTAGAGTTGTGGTCGCATTGGTTGATTTGGTTTATTGAGTCGATGATTCGAGTCCTCTTTTCAGAAACGCCTCATCATCTTCTGAGTCAGTGTCTCCCCACAATTTTTTGAATTGTTCTTTTTTTTCAGCGCCGGCAAGAGCGACCCTCGGTTTGAATACAATTGGGCATAGAGGAAGGGAGGGGGCAGATATTGCCGTGGGGACAACAATGGAGAAGCGCGAACGAGAACGTTTCTGCTGTGTGGTTGTTGTGATTGAGGTTGTGATTGAGGTTGAGGTTGCATTTGTGGTTGTTGTTTTGGCTAGAGCAGCGATTGAAGCCCATGAGGATGCTGATGCTGATGCTGATGCTGATGCTGATGTTGATGCTATGGGTGGAAGCTTCTGTATTTTTTTGGGTTGTTGTTTTTGTTGTTTTTGTTGTTTTTGTTGTTTTGGTTCTTCATCTTCCGAATCACTTTGGTTGTGAAGGGCACCAAACGGGTTGTTTCTCTTGTTGTATTTGACTTTTGTAAATTTTTGTTCCACAGGAGAGTGGACGGGCGAAGCTTGAGCTTCAAAATCAGCAGATTCAGCAGCAGGTCCGCGTTTCTGAAGCGGTTCGTCATTGTGGAAACGGGCGGAAGCGTTGAATCTTCCGGGAAGTACTGGGAATTCATTTTTCGTTTCATAAACGATGTGGGGGGCTGATCGTTGAACTGGTCGTTGAATGGGAGCGCGTTGTTGAATGGCGGGTAAGTATGAACAAATGTCACGAATGTCGTCGGCGGCATTAGCATAGCGGGGACCACGATCCGAGACAGTCGAAGAAGAAGTGGTCGAGGAATTGTCGGGGTTGTTGGGGCAGTATCGTGTCGTGTGTCCAGGAACGCCGCAAATCAAACACTTTTGAGAAAGGAGGGTCGGGCAAACAACTTTTCCGTTGGGACCGGGTTGGTCCTTGACGTAGTGAGAATTGTATTTGTCGGCTGGAAGGCCGGCATCACAACACACTTTGCAAAAAGGTGTAGCATTGGCAGAACTTGAATTCCTCTTGGTGGAGCCGCTGCTGTTATAAGACCTCATTTTCTATATATTGATGATTGATTGACTTTGTTGAGCTGGAAACGCGTATATATACTTGATGAAACACTGATCCATATAAAATAAAAAATAAGTTTTTCAATTTATATATTTTTGAATGATTTTTTTTTGAAAAATATATAAAAGTATTTGATTTTATAAAAAAAATAAAAAATAAATAAAAGTAAGTATATAATAATAAGTGAAATCATTTAGAAGAAATAGAAGAAAAATAAATGGTAACCAAAAGGTCGACAAACAACAAAACTAAAAGGGTTTCAAATAAAAAAATGAATTATAGTCATTCAAATATAGTATGCACCTTTTTAGAAATGCTGAACATGGTGAAGCTGCATCATTGGAAAACGTACAGTTTTTCTACACACAAGGCAACCGACGAACTGTACGGTGACATGAATACCAACGTTGACGCGTTTGTGGAAGTGCTGCTTGGGAAAGCAGGAACGCCGCGTGTCAATTTGGTGAATACGAAATCGCTGCCGCTCTACGATTTCAGCTCTATAGGACCGTTCAAACAAAGAATCGCCGAGTTTAAACTTTACCTGGAGCACATGTCAAAAAGTCCCGCGCTGATGAATGATTCCGATCTTTTAAATATTAGGGATGAGCTGCTTGGAAATCTCAACAAGTTTACTTATTTGCTGACATTGAAGTAATTTTTTCTCGCAAAAATTCGTTTTATGTAAATCGTTTTTATATTACTTATTAATAAAAATGTACGAAAATAAAAATGTAGAGTCGAAAGAAAATGTGGCGACGACGATGACTATTACGACTATTCCCTCGGTAGTGCACATTATTTGGTACGGTGTGGATGCACCCAGCCCGCTACATCATCCGAATCAAAAATACAGCCGAGGATACAACAGCATTTTAAAAAACTCAATGTGTGAAGTCAAGGTGTGGACCAAAAGCGATTGCGAGCATTTAATACGGCAGTATCCCGAATATGAAGGCATATATCGCCAAGCCAACAATATTATGAAATACGATATTATGCGCTATTTAATTGTGTATTGTTTCGGTGGAACCTACCTGGATGCCGACATTGTGCTTAAAAAATCATTGGCAAATATAACCGCCAAAGAGTGTTTTTTTATTGAAAATATTGTTCCTTTAAGCAGAAACAACCCGGGTTACTATGAGCCGATAAGAAAGGGGGTGCTTGAGCATCCGATTCGAGTTGCGAATTATGCATTTTCGTCCAAACCTGGCAATCCGATATTTACGGAGGTTTTGACAGAGGTGAGACGACGCATGTACATTCAACCCGCACCGAAAAGCGATTATGATGTGCTGTATCTAACCGGACCGGATGTTGTAACGACTGTTATACACGCGATGAAAAAGGTCATTCCAATTAATGTTGTTTCCAAACTTGTGTCGGGTGGCATTATTGAGCACACATGCGCCGGAGAGTGGAGAATGGTAAAATAATATTATTTAATAATATTGTTAAATAATATTATTTAATAATATTGTAAAAACATATAACAAGATAATATTGTCATATAACAACATATATTGTAAAATGGTTTATTTAGAGTATAACATACTTGGAAAAAATAAACAAATAAAAATTGATGAAATGGATCATAATGAAAATGAAAATGTTTTTAAGCGCGATGAGAAACACTACGAGTATCAAGTCGGCAAAAAAGAACAAGACACATTTAAAAAACTTTTAAAAATTCTAAAATTGTGGAATGAATTTACTGAACAAAATAGAATTTATTACTGGGCGTGTGCTGGCACTTTATTGGGGGCAGTTCGACATTCTGGATTTATTCCTTGGGATAATGATATTGATGTTTGCATCATGTTATCAGATTTGAAAAAAGTGAAAAAACAATTGAATGGTCATCCTGTTCTTAGATATTATGAATGCGAGTGTGGGCTGCAATTATATATTCAAAGTAAAGATGAAGATGAAGCCGCCAATAATGATTATGCATTTCCTTTTTTAGATCTTTTTATATGCGACTATTATAATAAAATTACAGTAAAATATTGTGGATTTTTATCACATGATGGGAATCCGACATGGTTTACCAGCGACCTGTTTCCCAATGAGCATATATATTCAAACGAATTATATCCTTTAAAACGAGTTGCATTTGAAGACACAACCATAATGGTTCCGAATAATCAAATCAATTTGTTATACAGAACATTTTCAGATAAATGTTTAACTATTTGCAAGATTGCAAATCACACCACCGTGCACGAATTTGCAAATAAAAAAATTATGGAAAAACGATTTAAAGTAATTAAAAACCTTTACCAAGTTGAAAATACGTTGAATGTTCCCAGAAAAAATACCATCACTTTATTGCATTATAAAATAATAAAAAAAATTGAAATGCAATTAAATAATAATAATAATAATAATAATTTATTTAATAAAGTTTTTTTTAAGAGCATAAATTTTATGCAACGCATAAAATAAAATAAAAATAAAACGTGTAAAACATTTATTTTATTTGCACCTGTTTATTCTATTCTATTATATTTTATTATTATAAATATATAATAATAAAATAACTATAACTATAGTTAAATCAATAAACTAATAATGGTTTATTTAGAGTACAATATGCTTGGAAAAAATAAAAAGATAAAGGTTGATAAAATGGATCATCATGAAAATAAAAATGTAATTATGCACGATGAAAAACATTACGAGTATCAAGTCGGCAAAAAAGAACAAGACACATTTAAAAAACTTTTAAAAATTCTAAAATTGTGGAATGAATTTACTGAACAAAATAGAATTGATTACTGGGCGTGCGGTGGTACTTTATTGGGGGCAGTTCGACATTCCGGATTTATTCCTTGGGATAATGATATTGATGTTTGCATCATGTTATCAGATTTGAAAAAAGTGAAAAAACAATTGAATGGTCACCCCATTCTTAAATACTATGAATGCGAGTGTGGGCTGCGAATATACATTAAAAATAAAAATGATAAAAATGATGGCCTTGATGATCTTCATGATGATGCCGAAACATTCCCGTTTATGGATATTTTTATATGTGACTATTATAATAAGATTACCGTAAATTTTTGTGGATTTTTATCAAGTGACGGGGATCCGACGTGGTTTATGAACGATTTATTTCCAAATCAGCACATATATAGCAATGAGTTATACCCTTTAAAACGAGTTGCATTTGAAGGTATTACCATAATGGTTCCAAATAATCAAATTAATGTGTTATACAGAAATTTTTCAGATAAATGTCTAACTATTTGCAAGATTTCAAACCACGTTGGTTTCCACGAGGGCGTAATTCAGAACAAAAAAATACAAGAAGAACAATATATGTTTTCTAAAAATTTGTATAGTATCGAAAAAATATTCAATATTCCAAGAGAGAATACCTTGAATACATATAAATATAAATTAATAAAAAATGCAATGGTATCAGAATCAATTATTAAATTGTTTGACAACGCACTGGTTAAAAAAATATTAAATTAAAAAAATTATTTATTTTTAATTTAATACTATTAGTTAATCTATTGGTTAATTCCAAATTTACTTGCGAGTTAAAATTGCATAACTGCTGAAACTGATAAATCCTAGTGCCTGCATGAGCATGACGGCGTATGGAAGCAGTACAAGGAACCAGGATACCGAGCCGAACCCCTTCTTGCACAACCACTCTAAAATGAACGCCCAAATGAGCGCAAACGTGAAATTAATAATGACGAAAACAATGGGAACGGTAAACAGCTGAATAATTGAATAAATTGCGGCAATCGTTAAATATATTTTTGCTGGAGTGCAATAGTTTCTAAACATGCTTGCGTTCATTTTATAATTTTATATTTTATATATTATAATACGAAAAAAAATATTAATTTTTATATTTTTTTTTTCATTTCATTTCATTTCATTTATTTTCATTTCATTTATTTTCATTTCATTTCATTTATTTTCATTTCAATTATATATTTAAAACCATTTAGACAACCAGCTGCCTTTTTTCTTCTTATTTTCTGCATCCTCTAATTCAGTTGTCTTAGTTGTAGATTCTTCTTGGTTTTCGTCTATAGTTACACCTTCGATAATTACACCTTCTTCATAGTACACTACATCGATTGTATCAAGATTCAAACTGGTTTGCTGCTCTTGTTGCTGCTGCTCTTGTTGCTTCTGCTCTTGTTGCTGCTGCTCTTGTTGCTTCTGCTCTTGTTGCTGCTGCTCTTGTTGCTGCTGCTCTTGTTGCTTCTGCTCTTGTTGCTGCTGCTCTTGTTGCTGCTGCTCTTGTTGCTGCTCTTGCTCATGATAAAGTTGCTGTTGCCTTTGGTCAAAATAAGACAACATTTGATGGGTTGATTCAACTTCAGAATCCTGGTTCAACGGATCCGCGCATTCAGAATAATCATAATCATAATTGTAGCCGTATCCATACACCGTTCCCGCACTTGTCGCGAATTCTGCACGCTCTTCACATTGTTGCTGTTGTTGCTGTTGTTGCTGTTGTTGCTGTTGTTGCTGTTGCTGCTCCTCTTGATGGCCATATATTGTTGAAAGCTGACCATAGCACCTTGCATACTCAAGATCCTGCGTAAAAGTACTGACACGCGATGTAACCTCCTCCACGATTTCGAGCGCAGTGTTCAAAAACATACTGAACTCATCGAATACTTTTCGGTTTCTGAGCCCGAAAAGCGATCGTTCCGCATGCAAATGCAGCTTTTCAAAATTCTGTACAGAGTGGTTAATTCTGCAAATCATTTTTTCAATATTGTAAAACACTTCGTCGCGTTCCTCGGGGCGCACGAAATCAATAGAGTGAACGAGCTCTTGGCATGCGTCGCCGTCATCACACATGTTGATTACTAAACCGTTCATTTTCTTCAATTTCATGTTTTTATTAATTTCCAAAAAGCTGGTGTCGGAAATGCACACTCTAGAGTACCGGTTGCTCAAAACAGAAAGGTAATTTGACAATCCATTGCTCATGCAATTCAAACCATCCAAATCACGAGAACCCATTTTTTGCCTCGCCAAAAACCTGAAATTTTCCTTGCATTCATTTATGACATCCTGATAATAAGAAGCGTCCATTTCAAATTGGCGAATCGTATTTTCATGTTCCTTGACTTTGCGTTCCAGCTGTTTTAGCTTGAAATCGTATTTCCATTTCTGAAATGCGCCATCTTGATATTCGCACACCTCTTTTTTAGCTTGTTGTTGTTGTTGTTGTTGTTGTTGTTGGTGGTGCTTTTGATCCTCTTGTTGGTGCTGTGGTCTAAAGTATTTATTCGGATTTGCAACGAAAAATGCGTCAGCCCATGTTTTGATGACAAGGTCTCCTCTGCAAACGCTGCCATAAAATTTTTCTTCACAATCAGTGTATATTTCAACGCCATACTCGTCGTAACCGCAAGGAATATCAATTTGCACCATCGCGATCTTGTACCAAGGACCTGAACCTGAGCCCAATTCTTCCGAGTTACTATTCATTGTGTTCATGGTATTAAATACAATCTCGTCAAACGCCCGAACGAAAATTACTTTTTTCACATATCTAAAATTTTCAGAATCGCCATCAATTTGCAAAATGCATTGTTCAACTGCGCGCGCAACATCTATTTTTGTTGATTCGTATTCAACGTGAGGAATGCAAAGCACGTACGTGTTGCTATCCACATGCATGTACTCACCTGCGCAAATTCTATACTGACTTATATTATTACTGTTATATGCGCCGTGATCCATATCCACATTCGGATGTGAAGAAGGCGATTCGGGAGATGGCCTGGTAAAAGAAGCTGACTGAGTTTTTGCGTGGATCATATTGTCTCTTGTTGAATTGTATGTTTAAGTATGGTGTATTCTATTTATATTGTTTCAAAATATTCAATTTTTTTATAATGTTGCAGCAATATTGTAAATTGTAAATATAAAATATAAAAAAAATATATAATATATTGATAATTAATATGGATAAAAAAACTTTTAGAAAATATAATCTTGGAAGTCCAAGACGCGCATCTCGCCGCAAAAAACATTCCGGGTTTGAAAAATATAAAATTGGCGCTCCTATGCGCGCTCCTATGCGCGCTCTTAGGCGGCCCTCGTCTGAAATGGAACTAACGGAAGTATTGCCCTCTATTATAACGTTTAGCACACCCATAATACACCCTTATCGCGAAGAAATGAAACATATTATGCAGAAAACACCGAAAACACCGAAAACACCGAAAACACCGAAAACACCGAGAACGGCTGTGTGGGAAAAGTGGAAAAAAGAAGGCAAATTGGGCTATATAGGTGAATACGAAGAAGACGAAGATGACAAGCGGGCTAGAATAAAGAGAGCAAAGCTGGGAATTATTTCCCCCAAAACATACACCACATTTGAAGGCATCCAAACCCCATTTATGACTGAAGCGCATACAAAGAAACCGCTAACTGACGCAATTGAAGAAGTGGATGAAGAAGCGTGGAAACGAAAAAAAGATGACCCTCCTACTAGAAACCCAGGTAAATCACTTATAGGAAGAATGGGAAGAATAGGAGGAATGGGAGGAAGGCGCCGCTACAGTCGCCGTCTCAGTCGAGGTCTCAGTCGAGGTCGTAGTCGAGGTCTCAGTCGCCGCTAATAATCGCAGTCGCTATCATCCTCATAATATGTTTTATTATGTTTGTTGTCATCCGCGTCATAATCATCATCGTCGTCTTCATCAACATCATCAGCCGCCATGTTTTTAGTTTTAGCCAACACAATCCTTGCGAATACTTCGCTTTCTTTTTTAACGAGCAAAGGTGGCGGCGGTCTTTTCGACACAGTATGGTGTTGTTCCACATTGGGCAACGGTTTAATTTCTTTCACTTGTTTTTGTTTTTTGGGAGATGGGACTGAAGCAATTGCATCTTTAAAATTTTTGAATTTTTTTGGAGCGATATTATATGTTGATGTCGATGTGGACGAACAAGACATTAGAGAAGGAAATGCTAATTCGCTGTTTAATTCGATTATGGATGGCGATGGTAGTGTCGCTACTACTTTTTCTGTTGTTGACATTGAATCATTTCTAGCATTTAAAAACATGTTTGCATTCGCATTCGCATTCGCATTCGCATTCGCATTCGCATTCGTATTTGATTTTGTTCCCTCTTCAAAACTAAGTTTACTTTTATTTTTATTAAATGTTCCGATACTTTCAAAATGATCACATTCATTCAAAAAATGATTAAAATTTGACTTTGGCATATTATTTAATATAATTACAATTGCTTGTTACTGATTTATTGTTGATTTGTTTTGTTGATTTGTGTTTATATTATAGTAATATTCAAATATATTTTTATATTGTTTTATAATATAAACTTGGTTATAATTCTCTTTGAATTATCTTTGAATTATCTTTGAATTATCTTTGAATTATCTTTGATGGCTCTAGATCAAATGCCGCTTTTAGAAGAAAATTTGAATAAAAATGCAATGAAACAATTCAAAACATGGTTTGACGAAGCAGAAAGTAGTGGTGTGATAACTGAAGTTGATGCTGCAGTTTTAACCACAGTTGACAAGGATTCGGTGCCACATGCAAGGTATATGAAAATATTAGATTTTAATAAAAAAGGTCTTATATTCATTACATCTTTATATAGCGACAAAGTAGAACATTTTACACAAAATCCCAATGTGACATTGCTTTACCCATGGACTGATATAAATAGACAGGTTATTATTAATGGCACTATCAAAAAAATGAATGATAAAAAATCAAAAATGTATTTTGATAATTTTAGTTGGTGGGGAAAAGTTGGAGCTACAATAAATAAACAATCTTCAAAAGTCGCTTCAAGACACATCATAGAAGAAAAATTTAATAAGCTTTTAACCAAATATAACAACGATAGTAGTGTGCATATAAAAAAACCCGATCACATATGTGCTTTTAGGATTATTCCACAGTCAATAGAATTTTTTCAAGGTAGGTCATATAAACCCACGGAAACGCGAAGAACATTTAGTTATGCAGACAGAATAAAATATACTAAAGATAAAGATGGGTCAAAATGGAGTATGGCTAGATTTTGGGCATAAAAATATGCATCACCACAACATATTATTAATTAATTATATTGCAATTATCGTTTTATAAAAATTGATTTTTTTTATTCAAATGCGGTTGTTAAAATAAATCATACACAATTAAACAATTATAAAAAGCGGAATGAATCGTACTGGCATTGGCGGAATCAGTGCCATCGGCACACATTTATTAAAACAGTTTGAAGAATTGTTGGCCACTAAACCGGATATTAAAGGGTTCATCGTGCATAAAGGCGAACCACCCGGTCTTCACGAATGCAGCAAGTGTCGCGAATTAAAAGGTAGCGACCATTTTAAATACTACCAGACGCGAGTAGATAAGAATGGGTATTTGATGAGAAGCAACGCGCTCTGCAATGCGTGCGATAAAATAATGAAACAAGAGCGGGACAGCACGCTTAAAAAGGCGGAGCTTAATAATGAGATTGGTGATAAACCGCAACCCGGATCCACGTGTCCAAATTGTAACAGAGCTTGGGGCACTGCCGAACAACCTAGAAACTGGCATCGCGATCATGATGCCATTCAGAATGTTTTCCGCGGATGGTTGTGCGGCGACTGCAATATGGCCAAGCACGATCATAGGCACGGCACGAGTTAAGCTAATAAAATATAAAATGATGGATATTATTTTTTAATATTATTTTTTAATATTTTATTTTATATTTTTTTATATTAAAAAAATTGATTTCTAATATTGCTTTGATAAGAAGTGTTATCAGTTTAAAAGAACAAATGCAACTGCAACCACATAGTGGGGCGTCGGCGGCGCCAGTTTTTAGATTTAATTTAAGTGAGGAAATGGTTGATGCGCTCTTGCAATTTTCAAAAATGCACCAACACGATGACCGCGAAACGTACAAGGAAGCATGGACTGTTTGGAAACGCGATGCAGCCATTACTGCACTATTTGAAAATGAATCGGAGCGATTGAAAATGTTGGGATACCGGGGAAGCGCGGAAAGCGTTGAAGATAAAATATTCAAAAGCGGACGGTACTACTTTCGAAACAAGTCGTTTATAAAAGCACCTCCGACAAAGAGATGTAAATACATTCCAATGTCGAAAGAACTTATAAGTGCCATGGACAATCATATAATGATGAATGTGAATACGCATTTTAGTCCCGCTTCACTATTTATTAACTTTTGCCAAAAACATACTGATGTTTTAAATGATGAGATGACCCGTCTTTGCAATCTGATCCTGGTGGAAAGAGAAGGAAGAGAAGGAAGAGAAGGAAGAGAAGGAATAGAAGGAAGAGAAGGAATAGAAGGAAGTTACGAACTATCAACTATTTCTAAAATAAAAAAAACATACAAAAATCGTGTTTTTAAAATGAATTCGCAGAATAATTCGAATAATCTACTATAAAATATAAATAGAAACAATTTAGATGTATATTTTGTTGTTAATACAAAATAACTAGTAACTAGTACGACTCAACAGGCAGCTTTTTAAATGATTATTAATAACAATGAACAACCATATGGAAATATAATGATTTTTTTTTATTTTATTAGTTTTTTTGGATTTTATGTTGGATTTGATAGATTATTAGCAAGTAAATATCAAGGAGTGTATTACTTAATTCATGCGTTTAATAATGCATTTATTGTTTATTTGACATATGGCGACATTATTTCAACATTTACAGATTTTAATTCTATTTTAATTAATAATATTAATATATTACCATCCATCATTACATATTCATTGCACGTATATCACATTTTTGTGTACCGCGCAAAGTTTAAATCAGATGACTGGTTGCATCATACATTGATGGGCGCAGCACTTTTTACGGCGCATCAATTTAATACTGGTCGCCTGATTAACTACTCATTGTTTTTTACAACAGGGTTTCCAGGGATGATTGATTACTTTTTACTATTTTTAGTTAAAAATAATAAACTTGACATTATTATTGAGAAAAAAATAAACAGTTACATCAATCTGTGGATTCGGTGTCCCGGGTGCATTTCTCATGCCGTTTTAACAGCGCTGGTCTACAATATTTATAAAAATACTATTTTAAATGGACGTTTTGAACAATTTGGATACATTTTTACAGCGATTATTACGTTTTGGAATGGAATTTATTTTATGAATAAAGTTGTCATTAGTTATAATACTGTAGTATTAAAACAACAATAAATGTAACTTTATTATTACTCGTAATTTTATAATAAAAAAAAAATTATTATAAAATATGTATTTTATTTAATATTTTATTTAGTCAAATTTGTTATTAGTTATCATATATATATATATAATATATATGTCTATTTTTGATACAATTATAAAAATAATAAAATTTACAAGATTATGTTCATCAATATCATATAATATTATAAAATATAAACTTCATTTCATTACATTCAACGATGCCGTTATAACCACGTGCAATTCACTAATGCATAAAAATTATATGTTTACAAAAGTTATTCAGTGGGGAATGCAGGATGTGCATGATGAATACAACATTAAGGACAATCGCGAATTACAGGATTATTTTAAAAATTTTAGCAGCAAGGTTCCTTATACCTCGCATGATGTAGAATATTCCGCGACGCATTTAAAACATGCTGTATCGTTAGCAATGAACAACAATGACGAGTTAATAATTGAAAATGATCATGTTCCGATGAACAGCGGAACGGTTGCATTGGTTTTTAAAGCTCGGTTGAATAATATTCCTGTTGTAATAAAAATTTTAAGAAAAAATATTAAAAATTGTATAAAAGAAGATATTTATGATCTTTTACACTTTTTTGGTAATTTTTTTATAAGAAAAATTATTAATTGTTATATAAAAATTGATTTTAAAAATTTTTTAATTAACAATTGTGACATTCTTTTAAAACAATGCGATTTCAATAACGAGGTGGCTAATGCTTTAATATTTTCAAATAATTTAAAAAATAAAAAAAATATTGTTATTCCACGCGTTTATAAACATTTCACGGAAGCGTTGAGTGAAATAATTGTAATGGACTATCTCGAAGGACAGATTGCAAAAAATGTGCCTGTTGAAGAATTTAAAAATCATTCTATAACATTGCAAACATTTTTTTTTGAGTCGTTATTTATGTATAATGTTCTTCACGGGGACTTTCATTTGGGAAATATAATAATAATGAATGATTACACTGTTGGCATTATTGATTTTGGAATTGTTTATATTATTACAGATAAGATTAGCAACGACCTGTTTAATATTATGTTTTTAGCAATTGTTGATAATAAAAAAATGAAAATTAATTTAATATTAAAACTTATTATTAAAATGATTTGCACAAATAAAAGCGAACATGAGTCAGTTTTAAAAACTTTAAAAAAAGATAAACGAGTTGTAGAAATGGTATGTATTGACTTTTCAACAAATGCAATAATAACTGTTATAAATAAAATCATGTCTTTAAAAAATATGGAAGTAAATACAGACAGTTGTAATTTATTTTTATCTACAATGTCGGGTTTAAATACAATTGAATATGTTAATGATAAACACAATCTTGAACAGTTATTAAAATCATATATGAATAGAAGTATTAAATTAGATTAGATTAGATTATTTTTAAATTAAGTAAAAAATATAATTTAAAAATATTTATACATAACAATACACAAAAATCAAATAAAAATCAAATAAAAATCAAATAAAAATCAAATAAAAATCAAATAAAAATCAAATAAAAATCAAATAAAAATCAAATAAAAATCAAATAAAAATTGAATAAAAATCAAATAAAAATCGAATAAAAATGAACGATAATGACAAAAATGAAAATGAATGCGAGTGGTTTACGATTTGTGATGAAAAAAATATTTTATTAGAAAAAAATGAAAGTAACATGTATAAAATAACATTCAGCATATTTTCAAAAAATAATGAAGACACTGTTTTGAACCTATTAAAAAATGGACAGTTATTTGACTTGTTATCTGCATTAAATCCCGATGTAATAGAAAAAATAATTGTGAATGAGGACGATGATATTCATCACGTATTCATAACATTTAAAAATGTGAAAGATGATGAAAACGATGACAATGATGATGAACGCGGCATAAATGTTCATTTTTCGTTGAAATACAATTTTAAACAAAACAAATGTATTATTACGAGTACGAGTCAAAATAATCAACCCATAAAACAAATAATAAATGGTGTTGAAAATATAAATATGAAAAACAGTTTATTCATCTCACAGGTTAAGTTAAAGGCAACTGAAAAAAATGAAAAAACATCAATGCATCTTATTTTTAAACTAGATGGCAAAAAAACGAGCAACTTTACAAATATGTATATTGGATTGTATTTTAAGAAACTATTTTATAGATTTAAAAAATATTTCGAATGAATTGAATAATAAAAATAATAAAATATATATTATTTGTATAATATACTTTATTCGTATAATATATACTTTATTCAAAGGTTTTCACTTTTAATAATTTTTCATCATGTTTAAAAATATAGCAATATTTAACAATACCCGAGATTATTTGCCATTATTCAACGGAGTATTATTTACGGATTTATTTGTAATATTACTATTAAATGCAAAAATGATTGACTCTCGTGTTTTACGCACATGGTACACGGAATATAATTTGTCCGCCGTTATTGCCGATGTTTTAATTATTTTTATTGGTCTTATTATCGTTAGAGCCATTTATTACTACGTATTTAATGAGTTTTCAATATTAAAATTCATATTTTTAGCATTAATTGTGCAGGCCATCCACGACATGCTGTTTTACGCATTTTTTAAAAGCGTTCCGCGAGGAATGAATAGAATGTTGGACACATTTAAAGATTATGCAAATGAAGTATCTTATAAGGCGGTGTTTTCTGACGGCGGAATGATGATAATGGCGGCACTTGTTGCATCCTATCTTGCTGGAAAGAATTTAAATACGAACATCATCGTGATGATTGCATTAATATATATGTTGCCATACTTGTTATATAATTAAAAAAGTAATTTTTTAATATATTCAAATTTTTATTTTTACTATAGAAAATATAAAAATTTGATTAAAAAATAAATATAATTTTATTTTTGTTACTTATTTTCGGTATTTATTTCTTCTTGTTGCATTTCTTTTTGTCTTCTTTAGATTTAGAATACTTATCGCGAACGTTGTTAACACCCTTAACACCCTTATCCCATAAGTTCATCATCCAATTTTTCTTTTTAACAACATTGTTGCATTTTTTGTTATTATTCTTATTCTTATTATTTTTATTCTTATTATTCTTATTCTTCTTTTTTAAATCGCACTCGCTGCTGTCATCATCGCTGTCATCGCTGTCATCATCGCTGTCATCATCGCTGTCGTCGCTGTCATCGCTGTCATCGCTATCACCATCGCTGTCATCGCTATCGTCGCTATCGTCGCTATCGTCGCTCTCGTCGCTGTCATCGCTATCACCGTCGCTGTCGTCGCTATCACCGTCGCTGTCGTCGCTATCACCGTCGCTATCGTCGCTATCGTCGCTGTCATCGGTGTCATCGCTGTCATCGGTGTCATCGCTGTCATCGCTGTCATCGCTGTCATCGCTGTCATGATCACTGTCATCGCTGTCATGATCGCTGTCATCGCTGTCATGATCGCTATCGCTATCGCTGTCATCACTGTCATCACTGTCATCACTGTCGCTGTCATTATTTTGTTTTTTACAACGAATGCCTTTAAAACCAACTAAACGTGCTAAAGGTTTGGCTGCAGCATTATTTAATATTACGGTCAAAGACCGCAATGCGATTAATGGAGCGCCTCCAAGTAATAAACCAACATTCGCTGCGACGTTATTTATTTCATCGTCCGTCCAAACTTTGTTGCATTTATCAAGTCCCATCAATATTTTTCTAGCACCACTTCCATAAGCTTCGGTTATTACAGCACTATGAGGTTTATTATCATTTTTTGAAACATCAACATTTCCAGGTAAACGTAAATCAACAGAGTTTACTTTCATTTATATTTATATATTATACATTATATAAATATTTTTTTTTTAACAATAAATATTACTTACTATTTTTCGTTCTATATTAATAAAAATAAAAAAAGTTAATATAAAATGAAACATGTAAATTTAAATAATTACACAAATACCCTTAGTTTAAATAATCCAAATAATCCAAATAATCCAAATAATCCAAATAATCCAAATAATCCAAATAATCCAAATAATCCAAATAATCCAAATAATCCAAATGATCTAAATGACCCAAATTACCCAAATAATCCAAATTACCCAAATAATCTAAATGACCCAAATAATCTAAATGATCTAAATGATCTAAATGATCCAAATGACCCAAGAAATAATTTGAACGAACTAGAGTACAATACTAATTTTTTTAAAAAAATATATACATTTACAGAAATTTACGATGATTATATTTATAAATCATATATATATATTACAATAAATATCGAAGTAAATGAAGATAAATATCTAAGTTTATATGATTTTGCATCTTCTGTTATGGATTCAGCATCTGTTATGGATTCAGCATCTGTTATGGATTCAGCATCTGTTATGGATTCAGCATCTGTTATGGATTCAGCATCTGTTATGGATTCA